>Ga0210057_1000378_pt1 | contig 74698 bp, 92 predicted proteins | sample CryGeyCG2114_010_2_FD_183968 | JGI IMG/M metagenome (GOLD analysis project Ga0210057, IMG submission 183968) | Groundwater microbial communities from aquifer - Crystal Geyser CG10_big_fil_rev_8/21/14_0.10 (SPAdes) (version 2) | ecosystem: Environmental > Aquatic > Deep subsurface > Groundwater ...
AAATTCTCCTCTACCTTTTAAAATATCTGAAACAATCAATATCTTGTTGTGCTTGAAAAAATCCACAAGTTTATCTTGATCTGATTTACTCATCTCGTCTAAAAACATTCTGCGAGAATCTCGCAGACCGCTTTTTGTCGGAGCAATTTCACCAGTAAAAAGTTTAAGTATTTTTGTTATGTCCTGAGGGATATTCCAAAACTCAACATATTTATCAACTTTTCTTTTGTCTATTTGATTAAATCCTTGCGGATTACTAACCAGTTTTACCTGCAAATTTTGTAAAATTATTATCTACCCAACTCAGTTTAAATAAACCTTTCTTTGATTGCTTAAGTTCAAAAATACAATCGCCAAGTTCTCCGTCGTTATACTTTTCAATACTAATCATTTTCTCGTCTTTTAAACAATCTACAGTTATTAAAGCATTTTCATTACAAATATTTATAATTTCCTCTAGTAAATAAGTTTTGTCTTTTATAAAAATATCCATAATTATACAGCAGTATTCCAGTTAATCTGAGTAATAGTATTCTCAACACGCTTAAAATTCATGTTTGATATTGGGTCTTGATAAATATTGTGAAGCGGTTTTTCCCTAAAGTTTTTTACTACGAATATGAAATAACGATTTTTAAGTAATCCTGCAACGGTATGCTCTTTGTTCGTTAAAGCAATGTTGCCTTTTATTTCATTCAGCCCTTTTACCTCAACCCCGAAATATAAATTTCTATCATCAGCCACTAATTTGAAATCAAACCCACAACCGACTTTTGTCGTATCTTCAAGTGCATAACCTTTGAACAAATCAATACTCAAAAAATTATCCTTGAAATACTGTTCAGCCGCTTGACCTGTTATAAGTCGTTTTGCAAATGAACTTTCCTTATCGCCTTCACTTTTTGCAATTTCTTCCATCAAGACATCTAAATCGTGGTCTTTGTAAATAATATCCTTGAGCAAAGATGAAAAATCTATCAAATTCAAAGTGTGAAAAGTATCATAAATATCTTTGCAATATTTTCTTATTTCTCTCTTGTGCCAGCCTTTGCGTTCGTTTGGAAACAATGGGTCAAATTCATCCCTGTAGTTTTTTACAGACATAGGAGAAACCCCCATTGCTAAACCGATAACATTAAATGCTTCAGTAAAATTATCAAAACCTAAATACTTTAAACCTTCAAAATCAAATTTTGATAAATATAAACCCGCTAATATAGATTTTTCTCTTTGGGTTAATTTTTTCATTTGCTGAAAATTATTTGTCCTCTCTCGTCTCCCATTCCTTTTCTTTGTCCGATAACAGAAAAAGTCTGACAAGGGAAACCCGCAATCATCATTTCAAAATCTGGGAGTTGTGTAGGATCAATTTTTGTTAAATCGCCATGGTTGATTTCTTCTTCCCCAAAAAACTTTCTATAAGTGATTTCTGCCTGTTTATCTATTTCAGAAAAACCGACACAGGACAAGCCATTTTTTTCAAGACCAAGACGACCTGCTCCTATTCCTGCGCAGAAGTCCATAAATTTTAAGTTTTTTGTTTGTGTTGTAGTCATAAAATTTATTTCAAAAGCTCATCACTCGAAACACCAAGGGATTTGGCAATATTGGTAATGGTTGAAAGTGTCGGATTCGTCTTTCCATTTTCAATATTGCTTATAAAACTTCGGCTAACGCCGAGGTTTCGGACGATATCGCCCTGTGTTATGCCTTTTTCTGTTCGGATACGCTTTAGATTCTTGCCTAATTTCGCAGATTCGCTTTTCATATCCACAGTATAGCATTAACAATTACATTATACACCAATATTATAGTATAATGTAATAGTATGATATCCGCCCCGAATTCCACCAAAACAAAAAGAGGAGCAAATGGAAAATTCCTCCCCAAACCCAGTATGAGAGAATCTACTGGGTTTTTGTATTAAGAAATTTAGCGATTTTTTCTCAAAAATCAGTAGAATGCAGAGACGGGATACGGCATTACTTTCCCACACCCTGTCGCTCGAAATAGTTTCGAACTTTGTTTAATACCCTCCGCAAAGCTTACTCGCCTTGCTCGATACTTTGCGGGGACGATGTCCCGAAGTTTGAACCGACTGCGGCCCGCCGAAGCCTTGGCGTAGGTCGGCAAGCACGACTCGCATTCGAGGATTTTGATAAAAATATACTTTCATATTTTTATAATAAATGTTTGTTTAAAAACGCCCGACCGGAACCGGACTTCAAATACTTTTCAAACTCGAAGGCTTTGTATTTGTTTTCAATTGCGAAATAAAACTCTAATGTTATTGGCAGGCGATTTGCTGTCGCCGGTACTTGTCCTTTTTTATGCCTTTCTAAACGATCAATAATGTCGTCGGTGCAGCCAACATAATATCCATTTTTGCATTTTAGTGAATATACATAATTCATAAATTTGGCGAAGGTCGCCTTCGCAAACCTATTGGCGGACTTCGTCACGCCGTAGGTTCGCTTCGGCGAACCGAAGTTGGCGAAGGTCGCCTTCGCAAACCTATTGGCAGACTTCGTCACGCCGTAGGTTCGCTTCGGCGAACCGAAGTTGGCGAAGGTCGCCTTCGCAAACCTATTGGCGGACTTCGTCACGCCGTAGGTTCGCTTCGGCGAACCGAAGGCGGAGGGTGAGAGATTCGAATACCCAAAGGGCACTGCTCTTTTCTAAGCGGAGTACCGCTTAGAGCCTATCCACTATCTTCCCCCTGTCCTAAAAGCCTTATTTTTGGCTCCAAAACTTCGTCTCGTCCTCAACATAATTCATTATGTTTCGGACTCCGCCTCGTTTTTCGCCTAAAAATAAGGCTTTTATGGACTGGGTACCGCGAGATAGTGGATAGGCTCTAAGAAAAGAGGTTGCTCTCGGTGGGTTTCCCCACACACGATTTTCCTTTACAAAGCGGAGACGGCGAGATTTGAACTCGCGAGGGTTTTACCCCTACCCGCTTTCCAAGCGGGCGCACTAGGCCACTATGCGACGTCTCCGCTTTAGAAAGGACTGCACAGGTCACCCATATTTTCCTTCTGAAAAATCTCGCGACCCCGCCTCGCGCCGTCGCGCTCCGGCCTTGCGTCACTCCCCACCTGCGCCGAAACGGCTTCGGCGGGCAGGCATGTTTTCGCAACCAAACACCACGCGAACCCTCCAAATTAGCGTACAACACATAACATACAACCAACAACGGAAGAAAACAACTCACCTTGTTGTTGGTTGTTGGTTGTTGGTTGTTGGTTGTTGGTCTTTCTAAATCTTCCTCTGTTGCCGGTTGTTAGTTGTAGGTTGTTGGTTCTCATATACTCCTATACACAAAGAGAGAAGCGAGACCGAACACAATCGCCGTATAAAGAATATATTGCCCCGTAAGAAGTAATCCTGTGACTGGGACAATACTATAGAGCAGGACAAACCCTACTCCAAACGACTGAAGAATCATCTTTATCTTCCCCACAGTCTTTGCCGGCATCAGTTTGCCTCCATATCTGAAGTACGCTGAACCGGCGAGTACGAGCTCTATAAAGACGATAGCAAATGTCAGTGGCCATCCGAGATATTTCCAAACCACAAGAAGCGCGACAGAACCAATCAGCAGTTTGTCGGCTATTGGATCGGCGACGATACCCCATTTCGTAATACGGTGCCGAGTGCGAGCTATAGCACCGTCCAGCGCGTCAGACAGCGCGGAGAGAACGAACAGTATCGTCCCAGCGAGGTTGTACTCGAAAAAAAGAAGGGTCAGAATAATCGGAATAGAAACAAACCGCATCATCGTAATGCGGTTAGGTGACACCGACTTCGGGATAAGGGGCAAAATGGTCGCCGAAAAGAACCGATCAAACGGTGTTACGCGCGTTAAATACTCGAGGCGAGCTCCTTCGAGACTTAATCGCTTTAAACGTCGCCATTGAAGCGCTTGGGGGCCAGAAGAAAACCTAGGTTGCTCGTCCATTTGCGAAGAAGTATAGCACAACTCGTACACCACAATCATCACACAAGTATCCACATGTCACTATTGCGCAGTATTGACTTCTATGTCGCTGTATGATAGACCTACACAAGAGCACGGTTTCATGTTGTTGTTTTGCGCAGGTTTTAGTCCCCTTTTAGGGCGAAAATAGGGCCTAAAACCTGCGCAAAACCTAAATCAACCATTAACCTGCGCAGTACAAAAAAATTATGAAGAAACTCATCGCTATCTCGGTCGTACTCGTCGCTGTCGCCATCCACTACCGCCAACCGGTGGAGAAATTGGTCACAAGCGCCCAGGCGCACGTCCTCATGGCCTTCGTGAAATAGTCTCGACGCCCCGCCCCCACACAACCTGCCGGAATTCACTTCGTGAGTTCTGGCGGTTTTTTTATGCACTTTTTCGCTTTCGTAAACTGAAGAAAGGCACCGCGGGGAGCTAGACCCTGTGGACACACGATTTCCTTACACAAGAACGCAAGAGGTTCCCCATTCGCGTGCTCGATTCGTTTCGTTAAGCATATCTACTATAAAAAAGGAGCGATCACCGAAATGACCGCTCCAACCAACGTCGTAATCGCTAATGCGAATGGGGCTATCCGCCACCTGCTTTTGCCACCTTCGCACCCTTTTCATTCACCGCACTCTTGATGATGTAGACTGCGAGGAGCACAATGAGTACGAAAACGCCGAGGGAGAGCCATGCGCCCGACCAGACAAAAAAGTCCGGTGAGATAGCAAAAAGCATGACGGAATTTGAGTATGACCTCGGAAATTTTGCCGGCGGTGGCGCATACCTATCGAAGGTGCGCGCGTTAAATGAATTCCGATGTTCAGACAAGATACGCTGAACTTTCTCGATTGTGTATCCCCGCTGTTGCATATTCCACACGGTGAATACCGTAAACATTGCCCAGACCACTATCAGAATCGCCAACGCGACCAATTTTTTTGTAATCTTCAAGATGTTCCTCCCGAAACGCTGTTATCTGCAAGTTCCCACAATGTGCATTACATTGCTATTCAAAGAACTTTTGACAGAGTGTACCGATAGAGACAGGGTAAGTCAAACACAAAATGAGGTGTAATATCTCGACATCTTTCCTTGCATACCCTTTACCTTTTATTCATCAAAGCCTTCACCCGTTCTTCCACTGGAGGGTGGGTTGAGAACATTTTATTCATCGCACCCTTCACCTTTCCACCTCCAAACGGATTGGCGATAAAAAGATGAGCTGTAGCGTGATTGGCTTTCTGCATGGGGCGACTATACTGCGATATTTTTTGAAGGGCGTTTGCAAGCCCGTCGGGATAGCGTGTCAGAAGTGCACCACTTGCATCAGCGAGAAACTCGCGCTTGCGAGAAATAGCGAGCTGAATCAGCGTTGCGATAATCGGCGACAATAGCGTCAGAACAACGCCAACAATCATAAGAATAGCACCGAGACGCCCTTCCCCGCGGTCTCTGTTTCCCCCTCCAAACCAGAGGCTTCGCATAAACATATCAGCAAGGAGTGTGACGAGGCCCACAAGCACCACCGCCACCGTCGAGACAAGCATGTCGCGATTGCCAATATGTGAAAGTTCATGAGCGATAACTCCTTCGAGTTCGCTTCGATCAAGTAGCTGAAGAAGTCCGGTTGTCGCGCAGACGACAGCGTGTTTTTCGTCGCGCCCCGTCGCAAAAGCGTTCGGTGCGGAGTCGTGTATTACGTACAGTCTCGGCATCGGTAGCCCAGCGGTAATAGAGAGGTTTTCAGTCACCGTATAGAGGTCGAAAAACTCTTCCCTGCTCGCCGGCCGTGCGCCTGTCAATTTAAGAACAATCTTGTCCGACCACCAGTAACTCCCCACATTCATCACAAGACTAAAGATAATTGCGAAATAGAGAATCGCGGGATTGCCGTAGTAGTAGCTGAGGAACCACCCAAGTGCGATAACGACCGCAAGAAAGACCACCATGAGTAACCAGGTTTTTCGAATATTTTCTGATTGATGTGTATAGAGAGAAGCCATAGATGTTATAAATGTTGTAGGCGTTGTAAATGTTTTATATGTTTTGAAGCAAAAAGTGTAGTACTGCAAGAAATGCTAGCGATGAATAGATTTCTCAAGCGCAATAAGTTTGAAATACTCCTCTTTGAGTAATTCATGTAGCTTTTCACAGTCTTTATCTAAAACGAACCCTTCCTGAATTGCAACCTTGATACACGCTACACATTCTAAAGAAGATGCTTTGGCACGATTAAGATATACCGAAAACCCTTTTACTGTTGGTTGTCCAGAACCCTCTGCAACATTTAAAACTATAGAGGTACTTGCGCGTTTAAGCTGATCGGTTAATGCAAACTGTTCTTCTCTGGGAAACCGTCGAGTGACTTCATACACCGCATGCACAATACTCATACCAACCTTCCATACATCTAAGTTTTCGAATCTATAATTCTTGAAACTTCTTTCTATTTCTGGCATTACAACAAGTATAACATTTACACCAGCTAAAACCTTTTTTAGCTTGCTCCGCCTCCACCACCGCCTCCACCTCCTCCGGCTCCGCCTCCACCTCCTGAAGCTCCTCCACCACCCGTACTTGAAAACGAGCTTCCAAAGCTTGAGACAAATGATGCGGAGAACGTTGAGGGATTAAATCCGACCACCCCTCCCCTACCACCATGAGCGATATATGCTCCATGATACCACGTTGGTGCCGATACATTGAGGGTACTAAATGCCCGTGCCCACTTCTTTTCTATACCAAAGATAATTGCATACGGCAAATATTTCTCAAATAGTTCTGGAGTCAGATTCTGAAGACGGTCTCTTTCTGCTGTCTTAAGATAGAGTCTAAATCCAAGCCACTCTTCACGAAATATCGCCCCCTCCTTATTTAACCGCGCCTCGAAGTTTACAAACGAATATAGTGCTATACCGCACACAATAGCGGTCAAAAGAAAAATAAACCCTTCTGTGTGCGTTACCCCATCACCGTACGCAAAAAGAAAGAATGCCAAGAAAACAGCTACCCATAAAATTACCTTCTTTATTATTTCCTTTGATACCCCCACCTCGTACGCACCCGTTACCTCCTCCACTTCTTTATACATCATCCGCTCAAGACTTTTCATTGCGTTGTACAATTTCTTTTGCCGGATTGTACTCTTTTTAATATCAGCAGTAGAAAAACGTCCTTCAGCACCTAAAAGCGTGTGGAGAAAATCACGCTCATACACCTTCAATGCTTTGTCATCATAATAATTATTTTTAGCCGTCAGTACATATTCTTTCGGGGTGAAAAAGCCTTTCCCCATCTGCTGTCCAGCACCAGCGATACGTAGACATACGATGACAATCGCAATGAGTACCAAAACCAGAGTATATTCCTGGATATCACCGACTATAGCAATGAGGAATACAAAGAAGACCACAGGCACAAGCATCGCGAAGTATCGCATCACATGAGAACCGATACCCGCTTTCTCCTCCGCAATATCAATATACCCTCGCACCGCCAAATCAATAACCGTCGCGGGCCAGGTTTTCCTTGTTGTCTTTTCCTTTACCAACACCTCGGCCATCGCTGGTGGAAGGTTTCGTGGCGGTGTGTATTCGGGGATAATGGTGCCTCGCCCTTTCCCGCGCACTTCCGAGATATACCAATGCACCGCCACAATCACAACCGTAAGAAGAACCAAAAGTACAGAGAGGAAACCAAAGAGATGCACTTCAAGAAAATCCCTCCAAAAAGCACTTTTTGAGACAATTCCCTTTGGCCAGCCAGCCGCGATGGTAACAGCCTCCTTAGGATTTGCCACAGCAAGTTTGAAATCAAAGGTGTGTGTATCCGGTATTGTAGCCGATTTTAATGAATGGATTGCAGTCGTGCGAGACGAATACAGTGTTGATTGTAGCTGTAACACATCGGAAACATCCTCCGGAAGCGTCACGACGGCATGAACATATCCCACTGGTACATCGTAGTCGGTAAACAGGTTCCAGTAGAGTTCATCTTTATCTTTCAAAAAAGAAATACTTCCGTGCAATGTGTACGCAAGTGTCCACGTCTTCATTTCATCGGTAGAATCGTAGTACCATTCGATATTCAATACACCATTCTTGATTTCGGAAAAGTATTTTCCCCAACTAGACATATCGTCCTTGTTTAATGCACGGAGACTCTGTTCAAGCGCGTTCCCCTGCTCGTCAAACACACGGACATCGGTAATTGAGCTAACACCCTTAAGGGGGATACTACGCCACCCTTTGTGAAAGTGCCCGCTGAAATCGTAGGTTTGTTCTTCGGTAACGTCTACCGTCGAATCCTGATTGACCGCCATCGTGACGTCGATTGTATTGTAGACGTAATTTTTAGGAGAAACGTCATGTGCAAAAACTGATACAGGAAAAGCAACCGAGACCAGTAATCCCGCTACGAACAACCATGTCTTTCTGACGTTTTCCGATTGATGTGTATAGAGAGAAGACATTTGCGTAAAGCACAAACCGTATAACGTGAAGCGCCGAGAGTAATTCATTCGTTACACGCTACAGACTACACGTTATACAGGGTTAGAACTTCACTTCTACCGGCTGTTTTGCCGCTTCTTCCTCAAGCTCAAAGAATTCCAGTTTTGCGAATTTGAAGAAATTTGCAATGACGTTATTGGGGAAAGTCTCAACCGCAGTGTTGAGGTCTCGCACATTGCCGTTATAAAATCGGCGGGACGCCTGGATTTTGTTTTCGGTGTCGGAAAGCTCTCGCTGGAGTTCGAGAAAGTTTGTATTGGCCTTAAGGTCCGGATAAGCCTCTGCAATTGCAAAGAGCGATTTCAAAGCACCTGTAAGGCCAAGTTCCGCTTTCGATTTATCGGCCAAGTTTCCCGCACCCATGGCGGCGGCACGTGCCTCTGATACCTTCTCAAATGCACTTGATTCATGCGTAGCATACCCCTTCACGGTACTGACGAGGTTCGGGATAAGGTCATAGCGACGTTTGAGTTGTACCTCAATATCGGACCACGCCTCTTTCGCGCGGTTGATAAGAGAGATAAAACGGTTGTAGGCGAAAATAACCCAGAGTGCGAGGAGAACGACAATACCTATTATGTAATAGAGTGGATTCATATGAATAGCTTATAGCTTTTAGCTTATAGTAGACAATCGACAATCGACAATCGAATTATACCACAAAACCACCCTTAGCTATATCGTCCAGTTATCCTTTGTTATAGCCCGTAATTTGTACTCTCCACCGATAAGTATGGCAAGAATGATGACTATCGCGACTACTCCAATTCCCTGTTTTTTGTTCATAGAATTAAGGATAGAATGATTAAAGGATTATTTACGGTTGTTTCTCCATAAACTCTACGAAGTATTTGGCGAACGCGCGGAAAATATCGGGCGCTTTTTGGAGATAATCATGTACCTGTGCCAAGTCAACTTTATCATACTCATGGACGAGCATATTCCGAAACGATGCCATTTTTTCATTCTCGTCAGCAAATGGAAAGGGAATTATTTTCTCCTCTCCCAGAAGCTTAATCGCTTCCTTGTACTCATGCGCTGTACGTTGAGCAACTTGAGCTAACAGATGCTGGCCGACATCCAGGATGATAGTGATGCCGATAAGCAGATTGAACATAGCAGCTCCGTTTAGTTTGCCATCCTTCACAAAATCCTCTCTGGGAGCAACACGAACCTCTTCGAGGATTTTTATAATCTCCTTGAGCCGAAACAATTTGTTATTAACTGATTCTTGTTCGTACAATGTCATAGCGTATGCATAAAACGGCCAAATGAACCATCCTTCAACTGTTTGCCCATAACCATTCTTGCTATGCGGCGAAGTTCCCTCGTATTCTCGTATTCCCGGACAACTTTCTGTTCCAAAGCGAATCTTTTACTTCTTTCCCTCTCAAAAATGAGTTCACCGGAGAAAATAGCTACATACTTAATGAGTGGGTCCGTTGCGTTCAAGAGATTGATAACATCTACCTCTGGCCTTTGTAGCACACTTGAAATAGCATCGCGAATTTCCTCTTTTTCGGTATCCTGTTTTTCCTTGCTCAGCGTTAGATCAAACAGTACAGCTGTGTCAATATCCGAATGAGGTCCCATCGTACCGCGCACAGCCGAACCGAACAGATACCCGACAAGGACGCCGTGCTTTTCCATAATGGACGCTATTTTCTTTTTATCCGCCTCGGTCATGAGGATACTATACCACACAAAACGGTCTTCTGCCCGCCATTCTGAATTATTTCGTGAATGTGAAGGATGCAAGAATATCTCTAAAAATCTTTTTAAACTCCTCTGTGACTTCGAGCAACTACACGCCGATACCGATTTTTCCGCCATCAAATACAAAATGCGCCGATGCGCGAGCCCAATCAACTTGAAACTTACCGATGACTTCGCATCTGCTATCATTTCCGTATCCACCACAAAAGCTTATTCCTACATTTGTCGCGTTGTAGAGACTAACCGAAATAAGTGCACGACCTTGCGCGTCTGTAAAATCAAGATTCTCCGGAAATGCTGCGTCAGGAAGAATGCTCAAAGTCGTCGGGTAGTCGAGAGCAAACCCATATTTCTCATTGCGATAGGTTTTCCAGTCGGCAGGTGCGGAGAATTTAATAACCGCATCGTTTTTATTTTCCAATGGAGCAGGTTTCGACAATACGACAGCTACCCATTTTGCAAAATCACACGAACCGGTTGTCATTCCCCCCGATCCTTTAGCAATTGGCCCTCCGCACTCAAAACGACAGGCTGTTCCGGTTTTTTGTTCGCACTCGTTTTGTGTGTCAAAACCGACTGGGTTTGAAAAAATCTTTTTGTACGCCATATACCCCCCACCGAGAATAACGGCGGTAATGATAACCAAGACGAGTAGTGTGAGGCCTTTTTGAGTTTGAGACATATTATCTGACTTTTGATTCAAGGCGCACAACACGACGTTCAAGTGTGGCGAATTCCGTGCGGTCAACTTTTTGCTTGAGGTCGGTTTTGATGATGCTGATGTCAGATTTGATGATCTCAACATCCGATTTTACAACTTCTAGGTCTACCGTCAGTTTTCCTATCATTTCGGTGTGGCTATCCAATTTTTGCTCAACCGAGTCAAATCGTTTATAGAGACCGTCAAACTTGCGGTCTGAATCTATAAATTTCTCGGAAATACCTTTCAATGCCTCCATATGCTCTTCGTGCATAGCGCCGAGATAACGCTTAAGTTCGGTGTTTGTATGTGATTGTTCCTTAGAGGAGGACTTCTTCATAAACTGCATTTTATCACAATTTCCACCAACACAACACCGCTTCCCCTCATCGGAGACGAAGGCTTGGAGAAGTTAGAAACTATCAAATAGCATGACTGAAATGAGCCAGATAAAACCAGGAATTAACAAAAGAAGCAAAAAGATGAGAAGGAAAATCGTTACTACTTTCCCAAATTGCTTAAAACCCTTACGCTGACTGTATTTCCAGAATAAAACTGATGCGAGACCCGCAAGACCGAGCAACAGCCAAAACCCTTCAGGAAAATGAACACACTGATTGAACACATCTAACCAGCTACCGATTCGTGAGAAATATGTGATGCATTCCATCAAAATAGTGTACCACACACCTATGAAAACAAACCGCCCCGACGAACTCGTCGGGGCGGTGTGTTATTCAGTCATTCAGTTATAGGTTATTGGTGATTCAGTTAGTAATCTCCCATCCCTCCTCCCATTCCCCCAGGCATTCCACCGCCCATAGCGGGTTTGTCATCTTTCGGTTCTTCCGCAACCGCAACCTCGGTTGTAAGAAGTATCGCGGCAGCTGATGCGGCATTCTGTACACCCATGCGAGTTACTTTCACAGGATCAACGATACCGGCAGTTACCATGTCGGCAACCATCTCATCCTTGAGTGCGTCATATCCATAGTTCCCTTTTCCTTTCTTTACATTCTCGACAATAACTGAGCCATCGTCCTTCCCCGCATTGACCGCAATCTGTCGAAGAGGTGCTTCGAGAGCTTTGATAACGATGTTAAATCCAACTTCGAACTCCTTGGTCATCTCGACCTTAGATTTTGCCTTCTCAGAATCGAGCCAATGCTGTGCCTTCTGCGCAGCCTTGATAAGCGCAACGCCTCCACCCGAGACGATACCTTCGGCGATAGCAGCCTTGGTTGCGTTCACCGCGTCTTCAATCTTGAGTTTCAAATACTTCATCTCGGTTTCGGTCGCTGCGCCGACACGGATAACCGCTACACCTCCTGAAAGCTTTGCGATACGTTCATCAAGCTTCTCTTTATCGTATTTCGAATCCGCCTGTTCACGTTGTTTACGAAGTTGAGTAACACGAGCGTCAATGTCCGCCTTCTTGCCTTTACCTCCGACAATCGTCGTTTCGTCCTTGGTCGCGATCACGCGATGCGCGGACCCGAGCACCTCAAGTCCAACGGTGTCGAATTTAAGTCCAACCTCTTCAGACACAACAGTTGCGCCGATAGTTGACGCGATATCCTGAAGCTGGTCTTTCTTTCGGTCACCGTATCCAGGAGCCTTGATACCCAGCACGTTAAATGAACCACGGAGCTTGTTCAAGACGAATGTGGTGAGCGCTTCACCGTCGATGTCTTCTGCAATAATCACAAGGTCCTTCTTTCCACCCTGCGCAAGCTTTTCGAGAAACGGCAGAATCTCCTTAACGCTTGATACTTTCTTGTCAGTCACCAAAATCGAAGCATCTTCAGAGACAGCTTCCATTCGCTCGGTGTTCGTAATCATATAAGGAGAGACGTAGCCTTTATCGAACTGAAGACCTTTCACGACTTCATATTCAATACCTACCGCTTGAGACTCCTCAACAGTCACCACACCGTCTTTACCAACCTTATTGATAGTTTCAGCAATTTTCTCACCAAGCTCGGAAGACTCTGCGGAAATAGTAGCGACCTGTTTGATTTCATCTTTCGTCTTAATCGGTGTTGCAAGAGCCTTGAGTGCCTCTACCACCTTCTCTGCCGCACGCTCAATACCGACACGAACACCCATCGGATTTACTCCCATCGTTGTTTGTCGAAGACCTTCGGTAATAATCGACTGGGTGAGAATAACACTGGTTGTCGTTCCATCTCCCGCGATGTCGTTAGTCTTCTCGGCAACCTCCTTCACAATCTCGGCGCCCATATTCTCAAACTTATCCTTGAGCGAAATTTCCTTGGCAATGGATACACCGTCGTTCGTGATGGTTGGTGCTCCGTATCCCTTATCAAGAACAACATTACGCCCTCGAGGACCTATAGTGATTTTAACTGCGTTCGCGACGACATCGACACCTCGCTTGAGGGCCTTTCGCGCATCTTCGTTGTACAAAATAGTTTTACTCATACCTTCGTAAAAGTATAGCGTGTAGCGTATAACGTGTAGCGGAAGAACTCTCCGACGTTATACGTTTTACGTTACGCGTTACACCGTATTATTTGATAATCGCCAAAATTGCAGACTCACTCACCATCTCATACTCCTCTCCATCAATCGTGAGTTTGTCTCCCCACTGAAAGAGTACTTTGTCGCCAACACGCACCTGCATCGGAACGAGAATCCCGTCGTCAAACTTTCCTTCACCAACCGCGACCACTTCACCCTTGCGCGCGCCACGGTCTTCGCCGACAGTTTCGGGAATGATAATACCTGACACCGAACGCTCACCTTCTTTCTTGAGTTCACGCACGAGTACGCGATCCCCAAGTGGCTTTACCTTGCTGATGTCGCTCTGTACGGTCTTCGCTGTGCCTGAAACCTTCGTGATTTTTTTTGTTGGTTTTGCCATACAATTATGCGAATTAACGAATCTAGTACGAATCTGCGAATACTACGAATAAGAAAAAGATGTGGAGTCTTATTCGGATATATTCGTTGATTCGTTCCCCTTCGAATATTCGTATTATAGTACTGATAAAATTGGATATTTGTTACCCCAGCACTGGAAAGCTTTACGCCGGTTTCTTCGGTGCCTTAACAGAGCGTAAAAAGGTAAATAATACGTCTCATTTCCTTTCTAGACTCTAGTGGCTTTCAGTACGGGGTGAACCAAATAGCCCCTGAGAGCCTATCCACTATCTTCCCCCTGTCCTAAAAGCCTTATTTTTGGCTCCAAAACTTCGTCTCGTCCTCAACATAATTCATTATGTTTCGGACTCCGCCTCGTTTTTCGCCTAAAAATAAGGCTTTTATGGACTGGGTACCGCGAGATAGTGGATAGACTCTAAAATATAGGACTTAGTGGGGTCAGTATATTGATTTTTTACGGGTAATGCAAACTTGACACTGCTTAATTCTTGTGTAGTGTGTACAGAGAACAACTGTGACAGATATTATGAACGAACTTCTCCCAGGAATGAACGTTGAAGAAGAAGACTAAGGGAGAACTGAAAAGGTTTAGCAACAAAAAAACAGTCAACGGACCGCACCTGGGAGGAGCGGTCTATTTTTTACTTTACACTTATGTTGAACAACTCAACTTTGCACTTTTAACCCCCCCGTGCTATAGTACCTCCCAATGCAGACTCTCTCGGGAATATTACCCTATGTCCAAGTCGGGCTTTCAGTATTACTGATAGTCGTCGTTTTGTTGCAACAGTCAGCAGCGGGCCTTGGGGGCGCGTTTGGCGACAACTTTGCTTCAGGCTTCCATACACGTCGCGGGTTCGAAAAGACTCTCTTTAACATCAGTGTTGTTATCGCAATCTTGTTTGTTGCCTCGGCTCTCGTAGCCCTCGTCATTAGATAACCAACAACCTACTACTCACAACCGACCACAAGAAAGGTTTTTAACCTATCTTCCTTTGTTGGTTGCAGGTTGTAGGTTGTCAGTTACGTTCGTTTGTGAAAGAAACACTTACAAAGACGTTGTTAAAACGTTATACGCTCTCTCCTTTATCCGTACTTGAACGGCTTCTTAAAACATTCTCGCTTGCAGAGCGTGTGCTTTTCTGGATTCTTGTCGTAGCACTAACCGTCGGTGCCGTAGGACTATTGAATAACGTGAACAAGCTCTTTCTTACACCGGTACCAACAAACGGCGGAACACTGAGCGAAGGTCTCGTCGGTTCCCCTCGTTTCTTCAATCCGCTCCTCGCACTATCTGACGGAGATAGAGATATGACCTCTCTCATCTACTCTGGACTTTTGCGAGCGCTTCCCGACCAAGGACTCACCCCCGACTTAGCGGAAAGCTACACGGCGTCTGAAGATGGTCTTTCATACACGTTCGTATTACGAGAAGATGCGGAGTTCCATGACGGAAAACCTGTCACCGCAAATGACGTCGTCTTTACCATTTTGAAAGCACAGGATTCTGCGCTCAAGAGTTCCAAACGTGCCAACTGGGAGGGCGTTACGGTCGAGAAAATAGACGAACGCACGATTAAGCTCGTACTAAGACAACCATACGCACCGTTTCTTGAGAATGCCACCATGGGTATTTTACCAAAGCATATTTGGGAGAGTGCCGACGCCGACGGATTTACCTTCTCACCATTTAATATTGAAGCGATCGGTAGTGGTCCTTACAAGATCTCGCGCATAAAGAGAAGTTCATCGGGTATCCCCTACGCATTTGATCTCGTCCCTTTTAAACAGTATTCACTCGGAGTTCCTTACATCGAACATCTCCAGATCCACTTTTATCAAAATGAGAAAGATCTTCTCTCTGCAATTCGGAAAGGCGAAGTAGAGAGTGCGACGTCAATTACACCCAAATCTGCGCAAGAACTCGCCCTCGAAGGATACCGTATTGAACGAACACCTCTTCCTCGAGTCTTTGCTGTCTTCTTTAACCAAAACCAAGCGCCCCTTCTTGCTGAAAAAGGACTACGCGATGCGCTCACCCTTGCAACAGACAAAGACGTTCTTGTACAAACTGTTTTAGAAGGATACGGCGTTCCTATCGACGGACCGATTCCTCCCCCACTCCTTTCCGAACGAGTCGCCAATAGTAGCTCAATGGAATCACGTCTCGAACAGGCTGGCGACATTCTCGATCGAGATAAGTGGAAAATGAACGAGACGACCGGACTTCGAGAAAGGACAAAGGGGAAAGTAGTGACCCCTCTTAGCTTTACCCTGACGACGTCGGATGTTCCCGAACTGAAGGAAAGTGCTGAACTACTCGCCAATATGTGGAAGAATATCGGCATCGACGTGAAGGTGCAGATTTTTGAATCCGGAGACTTAAACCAAAACGTCATTCGCCCTCGCAAATACGACGCTTTACTTTTCGGCGAAATTATTGGGCACGATCTCGATCTCTTTGCATTTTGGCATTCATCTCAACGAAATGATCCTGGATTAAATATCGCAATGTATACCAATTCAAAGGTTGACCGACTACTCGAAGACGCGCGCAGAACAGGAGACGAGAACCACCGCGTCGAGAAATATCAAGATGCCATCTCCGCAATTCGCGCCGACACTCCAGCAATCTTTCTCTATTCACCTGAATTTATCTACGTTATTCCCGACAAGATTAACGGTTTTAAACTTCGCCACGTTGCAATTCCAAGTGAACGTTTTCTCGGTATTAACAACTGGTATATCGAGACAGAAAAGATTTGGAACTTCTTTACTCATTAATTATTAATCACAATCACCTCATCTCAGTCAGTCTACACCAGACACAATGGCTCATCGAAACTGATGAACCGAGTCTGTACGGATTGGCATCTATTTGAAGATTGACACACTATATATGGATCCAAAACGACATCCAAAGTTGAGATTCTCTCGAACGAATCCATCCGCAAGCCCTGCCGGACAAAGCAGAGAAAGCAGTTATACAAACAGAAACACGCAAGGACCTAGTCGTCCTGGCATCGCTGCACAAAATCTAAACGGACGAACACGAGCCGGCTTTTCGAGTCGTACATCAGGCGCACCCTCACGACTAAGTTTTGCGCAAGGAAGCCGTCCTCCCCTTCGTAACCACGCCTACATTGCACCAGGAACAACTCGCCCAGCAGGAACCACAACACACAGTACACGAGGCGCACCATCGACGTCAGGTCGATCATTTGACCGAGGATCATCTCGACCACAATCATCGTACTCCCCACGAACAGGCACATCACCTTCTCGTTCGTTTTCAACAATCAAACGTCCTGCCCATCCACCAATGCGACACAGCGGTAGAGGTAGACCAGAAGGACAACAGGCTCACAAGGTCATTCACAAGCAGGCTCCCCTTCCACCCCTCGCGGAAGATTCCATTCGAGTTATCTGTCTTGGTGGCGTAGAAGAAGTCGGCCGAAATATGACTCTCGTTGAATTTCGAGGGGATATTATCGTCGTTGATATGGGACTTCAGTTTAACGACTCAAAGACTCCCGGTATCGACTACATTCTTCCGAACACAAGATATCTTGAAGAACGAAAGGACAAAATCCGTGCAGTTATCATAACCCATGGCCATCTCGATCACATCGGCGGTATTCCCTACCTTATGGACCGTATTGGAAACCCACCGATGTACACGCGTAACCTCACCTCTCTTATCATCCGAAAACGCCAAGAGGAATTTCCTCATCTTCCACCACTTGACCTCAAAATCGTTGAGGGTAATGGGCGCGTAAAGCTCGGTGGCATGAGTGTTAAGTTCTTTAGTGTTACCCACTCGATTCCCGACTCCATGGGAGTAGTGATTGAAACCCCCTACGGAAACATCCTCACTCCGGGCGACTACAAACTCGACCATACTGACGGCATTCCATCTGACGAGGAGGAAGCGACCTACACCGAATTGGCGAAGGATACTAACCTTCTCTTACTCACCGACTCAACCAACATCGAAAACCCGGGCTTTTCTACCCCTGAAAAACTGGTCGGGGAAAACCTTGCGGAAATCGTTCGCACCGTGAAGACTCGCCTTATTGTGAGTATGTTTGCTTCGCACATCATCCGTATCGCGAAGGTTATTCAGGCATGCGAGCAAAACAACAAAAAAGTGGTCATCGAGGGACGCAGTATGCGCAACAACGTTGACATCTGTATCGTGGCAGGACTCATACAAGTGAAAGACACCACAATTATTCAGTCGGGCGATATACCAAACTATCCACCAGACCGCATCGTCGTGCTCGCGACAGGAGCACAGGGAGACGAGTTTGCCGCACTCACAAGACTCGCCAATAAAAGTCACAAGCAGATACGTCTCTCAGACAAAGACACGGTTCTTCTCTCATCCTCAATCGTTCCAGGAAACGAAAAGGCTGTCCAGGACCTCAAAGACAACATCGCTCGAAACGGAACCCATATTCTCCACTATCGAACCTCAGATGTGTATATCCACTCCACAGGACACGGTAACCGAGGAGAAATCGAATGGCTCCACAAGAAGATTAAGGCAAAGTTCTTCATTCCTATTCACGGAACACATTACATGCTCCGTCTTCATGCTGAGCTTGCGCAATCGCTCGGTATGCCGAAGTCGAATATTGTGGTTCCTGACAACTCGATGATTATTGAAATCCAGAAGGGTGGCGAGAAAATCGTTTCTCTCAAGGAGAAAGCACCGAACGGACCACTTATGGTTGATGGCTTCGCTGTCGGCGATATGCAGGAAGTAGTCCTGCGCGACCGACAAATGCTTGCCGAAGAAGGTATGTTTGTGATTATCGCAAGCATCAACTCAAGCACCGGTAAACTGAAGAAGTCTCCTGACATCATTTCTCGCGGGTTCGTCTATCTTCGAGAATCACAGGATCTCCTCCACCAAAGCCGAATCATCATCAAGAAAACAATCGAGGACACCACACAGGGTATGCACCTGATTAACTTCGACTTTGTGAAAGACCAACTGACAGACGCGGTTTCTCGATTTCTCTTCCAGAAGACAGCAAAAAGGCCGATTGTTATCCCAGTACTACTCGGAGTTTAAGAAAACTCCGAGAATGTAGTTACAGGCGTTTCTTGATTTTGACACAAAAAAGGGATACTATTCTGCGTATGACTTCCTCACTTCCAAAACTTACCTTTACCGCCCAGGTATTTAGAGAAGGAAAACAGTATGTTTCCTTTAATCCTGAACTGCGGGTGGCTTCGTGTGGCAAAACGCCTGATATTGCAAAGAAAAATCTGAAAGATGCTATTCGCGGATTCATTCTTTCCGCACGCAAAAAAGGGACGCTTTCCGACATTCTCGAAGAAGCTGGTTTCGTGAAGGAAAAGAGATCATGGAAAGACCCTAGCCTTGTCTCACTTGATCGCATGACTCTCGGAGTTTAGATATTAAATATATTTATGCCGAAAATCGGCACAATACACTATCGAAAGCTTGTACGTATTTTTGAACAGAAAGGCTTTGTTTGTGATAGACAAGAAGGAGACCACCTTATTTATGTGCGGTACGATATAAAACGTCCTATTGTTATTCCAAAATACAAGTCAGTTCCGGTCTTTATTATTCTCAATAACCTAAAAACCTCGGGCATCTCACGAGAAGAATATTTTTCACTTCTGTGAGCAGTTTCTCCTAAAAGACAGCAAAAAGGCCGATTGTTATCCCAGTACTACTCGGAGTTTAAGAAAACTCCGAGAATATCACATTTCAGATTCCTAAGAGCCTATCTCCAATCTCATAACTTGATAAAATGAGAAAATTCCGAGCGAAAATCGCATATTTTGACGAGTCATATCGAGATATGATGAGGAGAAAGAGGCGATTTGCAGCCGGAATTTTCTCATTTTAGCAGGTAAGCGTCAAAGTGAGCTATGTTTGGCGGTGAGATTGGAGATAGGCTCTAATATCGAAAGGTGAAGCGAAATGAGGTATTCAGTATTCTGTATTTCTTTAGTGTATACTATGCCCATGTTTTTTAAGACACTGAAACACTTTAGTCGCACCCCGCTCTTCTTTGTGTATCTTCTTAGTTTCTTTTATACATTGCATGTCGCCTTACCGGTGTACGTGAATTCAACGTTCCTATCGACGCTCATTCCCGAACGATTTATCGGACTTATCTATACAAGTGCGTCTCTCCTCGCCATTATCTCTCTCGCCCTCATTCCTCGCCTTCTCAAAACGATCGGCGATTACTTTACGACCGTTTTCTTCATTATATTTGAGATTCTCTGCCTCATCGGCATGGCCGTCTCGACCATTCCCGCACTCACTATTACGTTCTTTATCTTGAGCTCTGTTCTCATAGCACTTATCTATTTTGACCTGGACCTCATCGTAGAGAAATCTACGAAGAACGCCGACACGGGGAGTGTCCGAGGCCTTTATTTAACCTTTCAAAATGTCGCATGGGTTATCGCCCCCGCCGTTGCCGGAGCTCTTCTTGTCGGAGGTGAATACTGGAAAGTGTATATAGCGGCAGCAGCCATCTTTATTCCCGCACTGTTTATCTTCGCCATACGGCTCGATCATTTTAAGGACCCTATCTACAGAATTGTCCAATTCAAAGATAGTCTCCGGGTTGTATCGCGGAACAAGGATTTACGAAACATATTCAGTATCGCCTTCTTACTTCAATTCTTTTTCCTCGTGATGGTTATCTATACTCCAATCTACCTTCATCACCATATTGGATTTGAATGGAAAGAACTCGGGATATTGTTCTCCATCATGCTTGCTCCTTTTCTTCTTCTGGAAGCCATACTAGGACGAATCGCTGACAAAATATTGGGAGAAAAAGAACTTCTGGTGGCAGGATTTATCATTATGGCGCTCGCCACTGGAGCGATTTTCTTCTTTTCTGAGAAAACATTTATGGTGTGGGGACTGATTCTTTTCTTCACTCGTGTTGGAGCGGCCATGGTAGAAGTGATGACCGAAACGTATTTCTTCAAGAAAATCGACAGCGGAGACGCCGCAGTCGTCAGTTTGATGCGCTCCATACGTCCATTTGCAGGCATTATCGGACCGCTCACGGCAACTGTATTTCTGCTCTTCTTCCCCATCGAGTCCATCTTTCTCGCCCTAGGAGGGTTTATGCTTCTCGGTATACCGTTGGCGTTTGCGCTTCACGATACACGATAAAACCAGCTCGTCCTATCCCCACAGCAGAGCTGACGGGGTATTATGGGAATAAAAAAGGCCCCGAAAGGGCCTTTTTTATCGTTAGTTTTACTCTGGAGCAACTTCCTCTTTTCCTTCTGTGCCGGCGTGCTTGTTATCGACACATCCACACTCTATAAGCTCCTCACCTTCCTTTTTACACCCTTCTGCCTGACATACGCCAGGGGCACTCGCCTCACCTCCACATCCACCTGTACAAATATAGTGTTGCATATGTAAAAATACCTAGTAAATAGTATAGGACTTACGCATTTTGCCTTTTTCTGTCATTCCAGCGAAAGCTGGAATCCAGTATATAGCCGTTTTTTATGGCTCTGGATTCCACTTATTAGTGGAATGACACCAATTGCGTAGGTCCTATAGTATATAGATTATAGACCGAAAAAGAACATGCTGTCTATCTACAGTCTAGCTACCCAAGTACTTTTTTCTCCTTCAGAAAGACTGCCACCTCTTCGACACCGGCGTCGGCACAGATGTCACCATCGAGGTCAAGCGTCGGTGTTTTTTCCTGCCCACTCTTTTTTCTAAGTTCATCAAAGTAGGCAACATTTCCTCGAACCTCTCGTTCTTCAAACTGAATATTTTTTTCCTTCAAAAAAGCGAGAACATCTCGACACCACGGGCACCCTGTTTTTGTGTAGACAATTAATGACATATGTTTTTGGATCTTACGCCGTTTATAAACTATACCTGTCTACCGACAGGCAGACTCGTTCGGGCTGCCGGGGTTGGCTACAAGTTCTCCCTCGCCGTCGCTCGGTCGACTCGCAGCCCGCCCCTCACGACCTCGCCTGCTGGCTCGGCATCGCTACGGGTTTCAATTCCCGTCGTAAATGAAGCAGTTCATTTACTCCACCCCTCACTCGAAGACTCGTTCGGGCTGCCGGGAATTGAACGCCACTCGTTCAGTACCCTGATTGGATATTTTATTTCGCTTCGCTCATAAACTATGCTCAATCAGGCTTCAATTTCCGACGAAAGCTCCCCCGGAGCTTTCTCACCCCTCACTCGAAGACTCGTTCGGGCTGCCGGGAATTGAACCCGGGTCTCATGACCCCCAGCCATGAATAATACCATTATACGACAGCCCGTTGAACGGAAGGAGTATACCAAAAATTACTTAAATCGGACAGGAATTTCGAGAGCGTCGTCGTTTTCGGGTAAATCCGAAGGATTGTCCTTTTTCAAGATAAGTGTGCCTCGGTTTGAATACCCACCCTGAATCTGTGTCGTGTCGAACTCAACAGTTCCCGAAAATGAAACAAACTCCTCCGTCATCCATTCTCCATCTGCTGTTGCGTGCCCCTCGCCGACAATCTTTCCGTCCCAATCTGTTACGACAATAGGAAAATCTCCCTCAAAAAACCAGTTCCCTCGCGCAACACCTTTTACCGTAAGAGGACTGGCCACCTCTCCGTTTGGTCTCGGCTCCGCAATGCGTATTACATTATCTTTCTCCAATTCATTTCCGATATCCTCGCGAAACGTTGTCCCCTCTGTATCGCGACACTGCCTAGGATAACTCTCCATCACAGGGTTACCTTGAGCGACACATTCAAGAAAGGTTGTCGCTATGTGAACAGGAGGCCTACCCAACCAATACAAGCCCCCGGCAATAAGTAGAAGTACAACGCCGAAAAGTATTTGTTTCTTAGCCTTTTGCCTTCGAGGATTCATATAATATATCATATCACGCTCAACAAAAATCCGCGTCTCGCAAGCGTATAGCAAAACTATATAGGACCTACGCAATTGGTGTCATTCCACTGAAAAGTGGAATCCAGAGCCATAAAAAACGGCTATATACTGGATTCCAGCTTTCGCTGGAATGACAGAAAAAGGCAAAATGCGTAAGTCCTACTATAATAACTTCTCAACCCTGACCCCCAAAAGTCGAATCTTTTGCTTACGAGGATTCTCCTGTCTGTCGAGAAACGGGAAAAACATCTGTGTCATGTGTTGGATAAGTATCTTCTCTCCCGAAACCGGCTTGTCGAGTGTACGGGCGCGTGACACCGTCGTAAAGTCGGCAAAGCGCACAACAAGTGCAACGGTGCGAAACGATCGGAAACCTTCCTCTGATACACGCTTCGCTACTCTCGTCGCAATCGCCTCAAGAAGAGGAATGAGAACCTTCATATTCAGTGTATCTTCCAGAAATGTCTCCTGTTCACTGATTGATTTGACAGGAGCATGTTCTACCGTCACCTCTGAATCACTTTCTCCTCGAAACTTTCCATACAATTCTTTCCCCCATTTTCCGAAGTCCTTCGTAAGTCTTTCCTGACTAAGTTTCTGTGCTGATGCTATTGTCGTTACGCCAAGCTTGTGAAGCTTCTCATTCATCTTTGGACCTACGCCGGGGATTTTGGACACAGGAAGCGGAGCAAGAAAGTCTTCTACTTGTTCGGGTCGAACCACCGTCAGACCATCCGGTTTCTGAAAATCAGAAGTAATCTTTGCAATCAATTTATTCGGACCGATACCGATGGTAGCAGTTAGCCTTTCTTTGTCTTTAATATCATCTTTAATCTTCTGTGCTATCTTCTCCGCTTTTTCAAAGGTGCCCGCAAAAGTAAGGTCAAGATAGCACTCATCCACACTCACCTGTTCAAGCGCAGGAGGAGTATCCTCAAAAAGCGAAATAAGTGTTCCTTCAAGGTGCCCGACCACTATCTCCATAATGCGACTTGAAACCTCACTATACTTCCGCATACTGGAAGATATAAAAACGGCGGGAGGAAGTCCTTTCTTTCGTGCGTCTTCTGACATCTGCCATGCCTTACGAATCGGTGTTGCGCTTCGAATACCATACACCCGCGCAAGATAATTGGCTGTAGAGACTACTCCACGCCCTTGACCGCCCTGTGGGTCGCTTCCGATAACAATCGGCTGTCCCGCCAGGTACGGCCGATCTCGCTCCTCTACAGAGGCAAAAAAGGCGTCCATGTCCAAATGAGCAATAATGCGCATAACATTAAAATAGCACATCTTGATATGGATGTAGGAAGGGGGTCGGGGAAACAGCCGTTTCCCCGTGGAGGAGAGCAACGAACATAGTGAGTGCTGAGAACCGTGGGTTCGGGGAGCGCGAAGCGATGTCCGTTTCAAGATGGGCTATGATGCGCATAGGCATAGTATAACGCATGACCGATAACTGAATGACTAGATGCTACACAAAAAGAGGCCGAGCTTTTGAGAGCTCGACCACATGAAAAGGGATAAAATGTTATGTTAGCCGGGAGAAAATTCCGAGAAGATTCGGCGGTATGTCCAACACATAATACCCAGACACAATGCTTACCTCTACCTCCCGAATAAAGAGAACATCAACACCTGGATGTTGGAATAGTTGAGTAAGATTTGACTCTTCTCCAGGGGACGTCATTGCCATCTTCACGCATCCATTCTGACGGAATAAATAGAATTTCTTTCGCATAAGCATAGGTAAAAAGATCAAGAGTAGATGACGATATTTGTCTCCGGATTTCTCCGAGACCCATTCCGTTTACAACCCTATACCTATCTCTTTATTTCAGCAAGTTATACCATCCCCAATTAACGCTTTCACAGTAACACAGTCCGAAAGTTCGAGCGAAACGCGAGTCGGAGCGCGAGCCATATCGAGATACGGTGAGCGTGAGGCGAAGCGTTGTAGCCGAACTTTCGGATTGTGTGTGAAATGGTTAATTGGGGATAGTATTACCATCCAGACACAAAAAATCCCACTTTCGTGGGGTTCTGTGTGAGACCTAGAACTCTATCAGTCTTGTTGCATACTGTATGACATTCCCTCGCGGTGCAGTCATCAAATTCAAGATCTCACTAAGAATTTTATAATTCCCCAAAAAGAAAGACAAGAGAAGTTATCCACAACCCTACCCCACCCTCGCAACCACCCGGACAGGCCCTGCTTCGGCCTCGAATTTTGGAGGAAGAGCGATAACCTCGAACGAAGAGACAGAGGTGAGTTCCTTACAATTACACAATCCTTCAATGATAAGAATGTCGGAACTGAGGAGAATCTTATGAACTGCGTATGGAGTAGTATCAGGACTGGGCGTATCCAAACCGATAAAGGAAACGCCGAGATCCACGAGCCTCTTTGCAAACTCTTCCGTTACTACTGGATAATCGGTATAAAAATCAGGTTCAGCAAACTTTTCGTCAAAACCCGTGTAGACAAGGACGCAGTCGCCTTTTTGTATATCTTTTCCTTCAAGAAGGACCGCATCAATTTCTTTCTTCCCTCGCGCATCGATAAGGTGACCCCGAGCGAAAAACCTCTCAATAGGAATATCGGACAGCTTCTTACCGTCTGGAATCATATGCAAAGGCGCGTCGATATGAGTCCCCACATGCATACCAGTGTCGAGATGGTAGCACACGACGTCGGCTTCTCCCCCTTCTGTCTTTCGTAGCACGGTAGGTCTGTCCCCGGGAAAAACAGGCATTGAAGCAGAAAATGTGCGGGTAAGATCAATGGCTTTCATCGTGTTCCACTTTAGCAAATGCTCACGGCCGTGAGCATTTGCTAAAAATTAAAAGTAATTAAATGGCGGATAAATCGACAACTCCTCTTTTCTCACGTCGTCTTTCGAAAACCAGCCAGCTTCTATCGTCCTCCCTCCGTCGGTGAATGAAAATGTCTGCTTCGAAAGTACCGATTCATCGGTTATCTTTCCCTCATAAAAGAAGATGATTTCATGTGCAGGTTCGCTATGATAGGTAAATAGGTTTTCCTTCACCTCCAAAAGTCGGACATCGGTAAGCTCCGCTCCCGTCTCTTCTTTGATTTCCCGCCGAATGGCCTCTTCGCCGGTTTCCCCAAACTCTACATGCCCTCCGAATGGCCGAAGAAACGCTTCTTTCTTTACCTTATCAAAACCACGATGAAGCAAGAGCTTCTCACCGTTTTTGATAACACACATGGATTTTATGACAATATCAGACATTATTTATGATTTATGATTTATGAAAATCGAGCGAACAAGAGTTCGTACAATACCTTTTTCCTGTATTAGTCGGCCCATCGTCAAAGACGTGCCCGAGGTGCGCACCACACTCTGTACACACAATCTCGGTTCGCTTCATCCCATGACCTCCGTCTTCTTTGCGCGTGACTGCACCAGGGAGTGCATTATCAAACGACGGCCACCCCGTACCCGAATCGAACTTCGTATCGGACGGAAAAAGCGGTGTACCGCATACCACACAGGTATACATTCCCTTCTCCTTATGATTCACAAACTTCCCGGTAAAGGGCGCCTCCGTCCCCTTCTCTTGCGTCACGTGATACTGCTCGGGAGTGAGTTTCTTTTTGAGGTTAGCTTTGTTCATGTTTATTCTGACTAGCTACATATATTTCTGCTCGAAGCAAGGCATTTTCTAAATAATGAATTCTTCTCTGTGCCGTTGCAATATCCTTTGGTTCTGCTTCCATTCTTTTCTGCTCTTTGAGGAAGGGCAGAACTTCTGACCGAATCTTTTCAACAGTAGCGACCAAGCCTTTCATAATTGTTTTGTCAGAGAGCGACTTTTCAAAGTCGCCGGGATTGCGCAAGTTATCTTCCAAGTTTGAGATGACCATGGCAAAGGCTCCCACACACTTCTCAGCGGTTTTAGGTAATGGAGATGCTTCAAATGCGTCGAGTGTTGCCAGAATTCTCTCGCTCCACATCTGTACATTTTCGAGATGTCCAAGAAACTGTCCTTCCGCAAGCGGCTGATGGAAAGGACCTTTCGCGTCTTCCCACATATTAGGCATACTTCTTTATCCACCTATCGAATAATGTCTTTATTTCTTCCAGATGCTTGGGGTCAACAAAGGTATGTGGGGCGCCTTTAATGATATGCATTTCTTTGGGACCCACAATCGCGTCAAAAAGCATCTTCTGGTGTTCAGATGGAGTACTATCATCCTGGTCACCTACGATAAGCAGAACCGGCATCGTAAGCTTATGAGCTTCCGGCAGTAAGTCGTACGTCAGTCGATCAACCATATGAGACCACGGCAGGCGTTTCATCCGTCCCGAGTCTGACGAACTCCGATATTCAAACCATCCTGTTTTCTCCCATGTATTCATCGCAACTGCATACTTCGGAGTCGTTGCACTTAAATTCCCGGATACGACAGCTGAAATTGGCGCTAGTCCAACAATCCTCTCAAGGTGCTTTTCTGCATAGAGTGCAGTGCAAATCCCTCCAAGACTGTGTCCCGCGAGCCAAAAAGGCTCTTTGTACCACGATTGACCTTTCGTCCATAAAATAACGTCCTCTAAATCCTCATAATAATTTGTTGTCGTTGCTTCTTCGTAGTTCCCCTCGCTTTCTCCATAGGTATTGGTGGTGTCGAAACGAACAGAGGTAAACCCATTTTCAAGAAACGTATTGGAAAAAGTCTGAATGTGAGGTTGTTCTTTCCAACCCCCAAGTCCATGCATCACAAAAGCGAGTCCTGCCGTATTGTCTTCTCCTTCGACAAGCACAGAAACTTTTTGCCCTTTTCGATTTTTGATAAATAAAGTATTCATAGACTTAATCGGTATACCTATATTCCAGCAAAATAGAGCTTGAGACGAATAAGTGCTCCCTCTAATTGTTGGATAGCCGTCTCTGCCTCTTCTTTTGATGGGTATGCATCTCCATTTTTCACTTCCTCTTTCACAAACAGAATAGCTCCAACACTCTGTATTTCCTCCACAAGTGAAGTGAATCTATCCTTCACGGGTCCATCGGAAAGTAAACGTGCAACATCTCGAGGATGCTCACTAGTTAACCTTTCAAAGGTAATAACGGCACTGGCAGTACTTGCAATACACGCCCATGCAGTCTGTTTGTTTCGGTTTCCCTCAAACATGCGTATGTTATTTTGCGCAGACAACAGAAATACCTTCATCTCGGAAAGTTCCTTCTCGAAATCTCTTTCGCCACCGTTAGACTCTATAGGTATTCGTTCCATATCTTACACATACTTCTTAATCTCTTCGGCGACAGCCGTTAATTCTGCTTCCGGAGTCTTCTCGCGAGGGCCGGGGCGGTACAGAAACTCTCTCGGCTCATACTTTGTAATTCCGGTGTCCCCTTCCTTTCTTTGAACCACGTGCAGGTGTACATGCATCACGTCTTGGCCTGCCACAGCACCGTCATTCCAGGCAAAATTAAATCCTTCGGCGCCAAATGCTTTCTTGAGCGCCCCTGCGATACGTTTACGCATCTCATTCATCGCGAGCACTTCTGCATCCGTCAACTCGTCCATCGTCCGAACACAGCGCACGGGACAGATAAGCGTGTGCCCCGGCGTGATAGGGATATAGGTAGGAAAAGCAAACACGAGGTCATTTTTCACAATGATTCGCTCCTGTATTTCCGGCCTAGTACAGAACGCACAGCTCATACATGCAATACTATCATACACGCCCCCTTGTCTGAAGAAAGACTCTACGGTATATACTATAATATACCTATGCCACACCATCAGCTGAAACGAATACTGTGGAGTATAGCTCTGATTGCCGTTATCGGCACAGGGACCTATTCGCTCTATACTCATACCACCACCTACATCGACGAGAAAGAGCGCGCGTTTGATGAAAAGATACTTATGGTACAACAGCAAGTTGCTTCGCTCTATGAAGCAGTCCAAACGCTTGCCGGTGCCAACACGCAAGTGGCACTATCGGTGAAAGAACTCCAAAACCGTAAGGATGCCATTTCTAAATCACAAGACGAGCTCCTCACTGAAGCTGTCGCGAAAGTTGCCCCGGCAGTCGTCTCAATTGTCGTCAGTAAGGATGTTCCGAACCTCGAAGTGACCTATGAAAATCCATTTGGTAATGACCCATTCTTTAAAGACTTCGGTGTTCGTGTACCGGTCTATAGGCAAAAAGGGACCGTGAACCAAAAGGTTGGTGCTGGCACCGGCTTTATCATTTCGCCACTCGGGTATGTACTAACGAACAAACACGTCGTCTCTGACCCAAGTGCGACCTACACAGCCCTCCTCTCCGACGGTACGCAGAAAAATGGCCGAGTGATTTTTCGAGATACCGAGCACGACATTGCGCTTCTTAAAATCGAAGGGAGTAGTTTCCCGTCTGTACACCTCGGCAATTCAAATGCAATCAAACTCGGTCAAACGGTCGTGGCTATCGGTAACGCGCTCGGTGAGTACAACAACTCTGTGTCTGTCGGCATCATATCTGGTCTTAATCGCGACATCACAGCGAGTAGTGGTGGAGGAGGCAGTGAAACTCTGAAGGGGGTTATTCAGACCGACGCCGCAATTAACCCGGGGAATTCCGGTGGCCCGCTCATCACAACCTCTGGTGACGTGATTGGGGTCAATGTCGCCACTGTCGTGGGCTCGAGTAATATCAGCTTTTCAATCCCTATCGCTACAGCTAAGGCTCTCGTACAACCATATATACAGTAGCGTGCCAGTTGTATTTTGTGGCGAAAGCGCTACTGTGTACAAAGGCGTTTAGAACCTCTACGAAAGGTATCAGCATGTTTGAATTAGCGATTACACTGCTTGGCTTCGGTCTCACCACACTTGTGTGTCTGATGTTCTTCGGACGAGTGCAGGCACGGGAAGAAGAACATGAGGAACCCTACTTTTGGGGAACGACACTCAAAGACAGAGGGAAAGGAAAACCATGATGGAATTCGTAACGACACTTTTGGGTGTCGCACTCGGTTGTGCCGTAGCGCACCTGTGGGATGCCTATAAAAAGCGCACAAAATCGTAAAACAAGAAAGGCAACAATCTCGCCCCCTGGTACTGGGGGCCTATTTTTTTACCCTATATTATATACAGCCTATTTCCATCGAGAAAGCACAAAGCAATTGCATTTTCACGAAAAAACGCTAAAGTATAGGTTGAACTGGAGGACATTATGAACGAAACTCAATTCGGAAATGTTATCCTCATGGGGATAATGATCCTTGTATTCACAGGGAGTCTGGTGTGGGTCACCTGCTTCCACAAACCTGAACCGTTTTCGAGAAACGAAGAAGAAGAGGAGGACATATGAACTACGGGTGGATAGTACCAACAATCGCGGTCATTGTGTATCTGCTTATTGCGAAATGGTTCCTCACCACAAAGAAAGGAGGGAGGTGAAGGCCACCATCGAAGAAAGTCATCGAGCAACAGTCCGAGACAACTTCGTCGCCACCCGAAAAAACGGTGGCACACACTACTGAAAACCCTTCAGTACTTGAGCCCCGAACGTCTGGGGCTCATCATTTTATTCACTCACCATTATTTATTTAACCGTTTGTTATATGAACTACGACGTTAAAGACCCAAAACTTGCATCGAAAGGAGTACAGCGTATCGAGTGGGCAAGAAAGGATATGCCCGTCCTCGCAGAGATAGCACAGCAATTTAAGAAAACACAGCCTCTCAAGGGTATCCGCATCGGTGCTTGTCTTCACGTCACCACCGAGACAGCAAACCTTATGATTGCGCTCAAGGCAGGAGGTGCGACCGTGCGAATTTGCGCATCAAATCCCCTTTCCACACAGGACGATGTCGCATCAGCTCTCGCGATTCACTACAAAATCCCTACCTACGCAATCAAAGGCGAGGACAACAAAACATATTTCAAACACCTAAACAGCGTACTTGATTTAAAGCCTCACCTTACGATGGACGATGGCGCGGACCTTGTTTCTGAAATTCACAAAAACCGTACCGACTTGATTAAGGATATTAAGGGAGGAACAGAAGAAACAACCACCGGCGTTATTCGCCTCAAAGCAATGGCGAAAGACGGAGCGCTTCGCTTCCCTGTACTCGCAGTAAACGAAGCACAGACCAAGCACCTGTTTGATAACCGATACGGTACCGGCCAGTCCACCATCGACGGTATTATCCGTGCCACAAACCGCCTTATTGCAGGTTCGAATTTTGTCGTCGCAGGATACGGCTGGTGCGGAAAGGGCCTTGCAAAGCGAGCCTCCGGTATGGGCGCGCATGTCATCGTCACCGAAATCGACCCAATTAAAGCTCTTGAGGCCATCATGGACGGACACAGTGTCATGCCGATGAAAGACGCGGTGAAAAAAGCGGATATCATCTGTACCGTCACCGGAAACCGTGATGTACTTGATGTCGCGCACTTTGAGACAATGAAAGATGGATGTATTATCTCAAACTCCGGACACTTTGATGTTGAGATAAACATCAAGGGTCTCCAAAAGATTGCGAAAATGACCAACGAGCCGAGAAACTTTGTGGAGGAATACACTCTGAAGAATGGAAAGCGTATCTTCGTACTCGGGCAAGGACGTCTCGTCAACCTTGCAAGTGCCGAAGGACATCCACCGTCAGTTATGGATATGAGCTTCGCCAACCAGGCACTTGGTGCCAACTTTATTCTCAAAAACGAGGGTAAGCTTGAAAATCAGGTATATGTTATTCCAGCCGATGTTGATGCTCGCATCGCTTCACTCAAGCTCAAAGCATTTGGAGCGAAGATTGATACACTTACTCCGTCACAAGATAAATATCTTAACAGTTGGGAGGAAGGGACGAGCTAAGCGAAGACGCTTAGTTCAAAATCTAAATCCTAATTTTTAAACTCTAAACAAATTCCAAACTCGAAATCACAAAATCTAAACCTAAACTTTACCTTGGACTTGTTTGAGTTTTGAGTGTTTAGTATTTGTTTAGGATTTAGTATTTAGAGTTTAGTATTTATTTTCTCTATGAAAAAATGTCTAATTATCGGTTCAGTCGCGTTCGATATCCTGTTTGACATACACGGGCGTATTCAGGATGAAATCTTGATACAAAACGGCAAGCTAGGTCGGCAAAACCTGATGTTTACCGCTAAAGAAAAGAGGCAATTTTTTGGTGGGACTGCCGGAAACATCGCGTATGGACTTGGGCTTCTTAAAGAAAAGCCACTTCTCTTCTCAGTCGTCGGCAAGGACTTCGACGGTGAATACGCACCGCATCTTAAGCACGCAGGCGTTGACACTCGAGTTGTAAAAGACCGAGAAGGTTTTTCCGCCACCTTTTACGGAATGAACGATAAACTCGGTCAGCAAATCGGTGTCTACCAACCAAACGCATACGCGAAGGCCGACACGACATCTCTTTTTTCTTCGTGCACCAAGAAAGATTTGAAAGAGGTGACCGTCGCCATTTTCTCTGCAGGAACAGAGAAAAGCATCTACAAGAATATGTCGGAACTGCGAAAAATCTGCAAAAACAACGTTCAGATCATATTCGACCCAGGACAGGTACTTTCAATCTTCTACGATAAGAAATCGCTCGAACGAACCCTGGCACTTTCCGATATCTTTATTGGAAACGAAGTTGAAGTTGAACAGCTTCAATCGATACTTGGATATAGTATCGAGCGCATTCTCGAAGGACGCGTGTCGACCGTCATCCGGACACTCGGAGCAAAAGGAAGTTTCGTATACACAAAGGAAAGCACCCTCACGATCAAGCCCGTTAAACCTAAGAAAGTAGTAGAAACAACCGGCGCAGGAGACGCCTATCGTGCAGGCCTTATCTCCGGCCTACTCCAAGGCAAGAGTCTCGAACTATCATGCGCTCTGGGCGCAAAATTGGGCTCACGGAGCGTCGAAAAGCTCGGTGCCCAGACCTACAAAGTGTAGGAAAACCTACCTCGTTAAATATGTAGGACCTACGCAATTGGTGTCATTCCACTGAAAAGTGGAATCCAGAGCCTTAGAGCCTATCCACTATCTAACCGCATTTTATCAAGCAAAACATAGCTTGCCTGCCGAAATGTCCAAAATTCTGCTGCAAATTGCGTCTTTTTCGTCAGCGTATTTCGATATGCTTCCTCAAAATACGCAATTTTCGCAACGAATTTTGGACATTTCAGCTAGGCATTAGATGTGGATAGGCTCTTAAAAAACGGCTATATACTGGATTCCAGCTTTCGCTGGAATGACAGAAAAAGGCAAAATGCGTAAGAGCCTATCCACTATCTCGCGGTACCCAGTCCATAAAAGCCTTATTTTTAGGCGAAAAACGAGGCGGAGTCCGAAACATAATGAATTATGTTGAGGACGAGACGAAGTCTTGGAGCCAAAAATAAGGTTTTTAGGACAGGGGGAAGATAGTGGATAGGCTCTAAAACTTCGTTTCGCGCTCGCCATATCTAGATATGACTCGAACTCCTTTGGTCCGCCGTAGCACTTCGCGAAGGAGACCAACTCGTTTTTCGCTCAAAATTCAGAAATTTGTTACTGTGAAAGCGTTGATTGGGGATGGTATGACGCCGTGCGAGGAGTTGCCTGCCTTTTATCCTGTCGCTTGAGAACGAACGCAAGTATTGGTGGAGTAAGTAGTGTCGTGAAGATAATCATGATAACAATAACGGAGAACATCGATTCGGAAACTACACCAAGGGCACGGCCTATACTAGCGAAGATAAGACCGACTTCACCCCGCGGTACCATGCCCCATCCTACGAGGTTTCTGTTAACACCCTTCCCGGCACCAAGCCCAGCAACAACCTTACCCAAGAACGCGACAACCGTAACTCCAAGCGCTACCAAAAGTATTTTTGGGTCGAAGAGTGTCGCTAGATTTACCGACATACCCGTAAAGACAAAAAATATCGGAACAAGAAAAAGGGCGATAGGTTCCAGCAAATCCTCTACGTGTTTGTGTGTATGGTGATTCAGAACAACAGCGACTCGCGACTGTGTCTTTTCGTCAGATTCTTTGGTTGCCTCTTTTATATCATCAATAACTGACGCCTCCGCAAAGAATCGGAAATGTACAGGATCAAGCACAAGACCAGCCGCAAACGCGCCGACGATAGGAGCTAATCCGATTTTACTTGCAAGGTAAGAGAAGATGAGTCCAAAGGAAATCGCAACGGTAAACTTCATACCGGCACCAGTACTGATGAACGAGAAGAACTGCATAAGACGTGGCGCAGCGAGCTGTCCCACGACAATTGAACCGACAAGAAAAAGAATGGCCTTTGCGGTTATTAAGCTTATGATACCGAAGCTCACCGCTCCGACACTCACCATGGCTGAAATCACGGCAAGAATGATAAGACCGAGCACATCGTCAATCACTGCTGCACCGAGAATAATCTGCGCTTCAGTAATCTGGAGTTTACCCATATCCTTAAAAACGCGAGCGGTGATACCAACCGATGTAGCGGTCAGTGCTGCACCGAGAAACAAATATGCATGTGACGAAAGTCCTGGCATGAGCATAGGACCAACAATATACGTACCGAGTATGAACGGGACAACAACGCCAATGACTGCGACCGTAAGCGCCCGCACGCCGACCTTTCGCATCTTTGCGATATTCGATTCAAGTCCTATTTGGAACAGAAGTATGACAACCCCAAGTTCGGAGAGAAAAGCAATAATCGGATCTACCTTTATAGGTTCAAAAAGAGAAATGCCCACAAGCGCTAAGTTACCTAGGAGTACCCCCATAACGAGCTCTCCAAGTACCGACGGTTGTCCCACTTTTTCAACAAGGCTGGCAACCTTGGCTGCCATCAAGAGAACAGCTATCCACAGAAACGTGGTCGCCGAAGCACCGTGCCCTCCTCCTGTTGTCCCTTCGGAGTGACTTTGCTCTACCACCTCACTTACCTCCGTAGCCCCCGTACTCGAAACGCTGTCTATGGCTGGAACTTCGGAAGAGGTGGCATGACCTGTTGGACTAAGTAACACAAAAGCGACAACGCATACGGCCACTACTAACGAGATACGAATGCTTCTTTTGTTCATAGTCTTTTTGTAGAACGTATAAAAATTAATCATAAAAAATTGGGTTATTTTTACTACACTGCATGGCTAAGTGCAACGGTGGATAACGCAAAACACATTGACAGCGTATAGATGTCAATGCATTTCCGATAGACTTCGTACACTTATCCTCTCTTTTCTATAAAACCAACAATTGCTTTATGGTCACTTATTCCTTCGACAAGCCGTACGTCAGTGACACTATATGCCGGTGTGCTAAAGAGGCCGTCCACGACGAACTTAAGTCCTGTCGCGCGATGAAGCACCGGATCAATCGAACTCGTATACTGCGTAGGAATATTATCGCGATACCGTTGTGTAATTTTTCCCCAGATTTCTTTCCCCCGAGGAGCATTAAAATCACCACAAAAGACAAGGTGAGGAGAAGTACCAAGCGCAGAAAAAAGACTTTCGATATTACGGCGTTGAGCATCCGACGCCTCCCCATCTGGTGTCCAGGTAAAATGTGTCGTACCGATAACATATTCGTTCCCGTCAACCATGCATGTCGCAGTAACAAGTACTCCGTTTATAGATTGATTGTCCTCACTTTCCACAGGAATACTTTCTTTACTACCCACATAATACTGAGCGGAGAATGACGCAGGAAAACGGCAAAAGAGTGCCAGGCCAACAGCCCCACTCCCGAGAGTTCTATATGGGCGTGACGAAGCAATACGAACCATCGGTTCGTAGTGACCTTCCATACCAAGAAGAGTCTTAAAATACGAGACATCGTATTCACTCACCTCTTGTAAACAAACCACATCGGGTTTTTCCTCGTGTAAGAATGCTGTTACCCGATCAATGTGTTTATTGAGTTCAACATTAATCGAGACAATTTTTATTTTTGCCGACATACTTAGAGTGTAAACATTCCGTTCTTGTATATTACTTTTGTTGTCCCCTCTTTCAAGTGGGCAGTCACCGTTCGTGGGGCTGTCGAAATAATATCGGTATGTACCGAGGAATCGTTATACCCCAAATCCTCCCAATCCTTTGGCGACATTTCTCCTGGATCTTCAATGAAACAATCGTGATATGAGTTTCCAAGCGCGAGGTGGGTGTTGCCGTTTGGACCACCTATATTCTCATCAAACAAGGTCTCTGCCATAAATTTGGTAATACGAGAGAATCGTTTATCAGTAAGAGAGTACTCGCCCATTTTATCCGCATTTTTTGTCGCGATCATTTCCTTCAATACTTTTTCGTTCTTACGAGCTTTTGCTTTCACCACGCGCCCACCCTTAAACCAGAGCTCAACTCCTTCGATTAAGACGCCGTACCGATAGAGTGGTTGGTTGAACCGTATCCACCCTTCCGTCCCGCGCCAATCGGGTGAGGTAAATATCTCAAAACTTGGGATGTTTCGTCCGCTTCCACTCATCCATTTACGCTTTTCCCCAAGATGAACCCACAAATCGACATCGATGCCTTGTACGTGAAGCTTTTCTGCACCGAGGTTGTTAAGTTTCTTTTCGGTAATCTCAATCTTTTTATATACATTCTTCCACTCCTTAATAGGGTCTTTCTTATCGAGATAGCACGCCTTGATAATTTGATCCCAATATTCCTTTTCGGTCATGCCTGCTTCATCGGCCATCGCTTTTGTACCGTAGAGTCCAAGGGTCCAGGTATACTTTCCAGCATTTTCCTTTTCTCGTCGCCAATCCATATATTGTTTCCAAGCAAGTCCGCGCTTCATGATTTTCTTCGGCGGAATACCTTCAAGTTCATGAAGGTCAACCTCGCTTAACATAAAGATAGAGTGGTCGCATTGTTCCACAATCCCTTTTGCGTACTTCTTTGGGAAAAACGTGAGCTGGTGCTCCTTCGCATACAAAAAGAAGTCTCGGTCAAACGGATACCGGTCACCGGAATCAGGTCGATAGTCAGGGATAACGTGCCCTCCTGCGAGTAGAATCGCTTTCTTTAACTCACGAAACAATGGCTTCGCGGCTTCATAGCAGATAAGGTGAACCACTTCGCCTTTTTTAATTCCTTTTCCACTGTTAAGTGCAAAATTAACTAAAACGTTTGCGTATCGTTCAAGAATCTTTTGTGATGGTGTAAACATATAGAGAGAAAAACTGATAATCGCTGATACTTCTCACCTTATCATATATTCCTCATTTACCCAACAAAAAGGCCGTAAAAACAGCCACGTCGATTGAATAGTGCTCTCCTCCCTCCTACCTTTTTATTGGTTCATGAAGTAGGGTTATGAGTCCAGCTACGGCAAGTATACTGTTCTTAATTACAAACTCACCATCAAGTGAAAGAATTGGGAAATGAGGCTTAAATACAATAGAAAGGCCGGTAATAAAGGTAAGGAATGTTCCAAGTAGGTGTGCGACAAGAAGTCCGTGAACCAAAGGCCGTACTCGATTAACCAGTAGCCCAATACCGATAGACGTCTCAAAAATACCTAAGAGCCTGTTCATAATCTAATGCCTGGATGAAATGTTCAAAATTCGTTGCGCGACTTGTTTTTGTTTACAAAAACAGAAGTGCCCGTGTGGTAAAGATCGCGGATTTTGAGGAAGCGTATCGAGATACGCTGACGAAAAAGACGCGATTTGTAGCAGAATTTTGGACATTTCGGCAGGCAAGCTGTTTATCTTGAGCCATATCTTGCGGTTAGATTATGAACAGGCTCTAATACCATAAGGCCCACACCTTCTGCTAACCACGGCGAAACAGACGCCACGAGCTCCCACACAGGATTATACCCTGCAACCTTGAGTAATCCGAACCAAATAAAGATAATAGCCAAACCTATACGCAAGAAAAAGACAAGTCGATCTTCAATGTGGCTACGAAAAGAACCCATGTAAACACTACACATCCTTTTTGGAGATGCGCAAGGCGACAATAATAAGCAGGAAGGCGCTTGTCGCCATAAGTGGAATCGTAATATAATCGAAGTTCATGACAAACCGCTGTGCACATGATGCCGAGTAGCCAATAGCAGCACACGATCCTTCAGGCACAATACCATTTTGCATGAGGTAGTGATAGAACGCGATAACAGCACCGACAATCGCCATAACAAACGACACATCAAAGAGTGCTCGACTTCCCTTATGTTTTCCAAAGACGGCAAATCCCAAAATCAGAACCTGAGGATACATAAAGATGCGTTGGAACCAGCAGAGCTTGCATGGCTCATATCCCAAGATATCGGAATACGTTAAACTACCAAGCGTTGCGATGGTTGCTACGATAAACGCAAGCAGAGTTGCTCGTGAGCGAAGTACTTTAGGTAGTGGCCAGCTGAATAACCAAGACAGAACAAGCCATATGACAAGAATCTGTGCGAGAACAGTAAGCGAACTGAGTATAAAATTAACCGACGTAGCCAATGTCATAAAAGTAATTAACTAGTAGTCTGTGGTAACTCACAACTCGTCTTTTCCGCAAGTGTCTCAAGAGGCACTTCACCACCCTCTCGTGACTCATCGGCAAATACCCACGTTGGGTACCCTGTGATCTTTTTCTCTATACATACGGGAAGCTGTCCTTTACCATCAGGCGTTGAACACTCAACATACGGGAGAAGTTTTGCTGAACGACCGAACATCTTTTTCTGATTTTGGCAGTGTGGACACCAAAACGCGCCGTAAAAGATAGCCCCTTTGTCTTGAAGACAGGTAGCAAACGCATCAAGCTCTCCTGGAGTTGTATCTTGCTTATAAGATACAAAACCAATACCACCAAGTATTAAGACCGTAAGCAAACCGATAATTATGTGTTCATTTTTCATATGCGCCATTATCTCATGTATACCATCCCCAATCAACGCTTTCACCGTAACAAATTCCTGAATCTTGAGCGAAAAGCGAGTTGGAGCGCGAGTCATATCTAGATATGGCGAGCGCGAAACGAAGTTTTGTAGCCAAAATTCAGGGATTTGGGTGAAATGGTTGATTGGAGATGGTATTACAAGGAGAAGACAAGTCTGGAGCATGTCCGAAAACCATTGCCGTTACGAGAAGTCATGGGGCGAGGCGAGAATGCGGTGAGGAACATGAAGAATAGCAGTGCTATTTTGAGTGTTCCGAACCGTCGTTCGTAGCCCACACCATAACTTCGCAGTGGGCAAGCGTTTTTGGACATGCTCTACTCGAGAATCGCTCGAATCTTTGGGTTTCGGGACCAGAAGGGTAATGCGTGAAGCCACTTTTCAAGTCCATAGACACGACCAGCCTTAAACGCAATGAGGATAAGGAACGAAGCAAAGTAAATAACATGCTCATCTACAATAAGTGAATGAGTATTTGGATACACTCCGTCGAGAATCGGAAGATAGTAGAGCACCATAAGAAGTGCTCCACCCATAGATGCGATACGAACGCCAATACCCAAAAGAAGTGCAACACCAATAAGTGTCAATCCCCACTCGTTTGCTACATTGATAAGCGGAAGCATCCCTGGAGAAGCAAACCATTGGAACAGTCCTGGGAATGTTTTAGCATTCATAAGATATCCGTATGCTGACCACGTTGGGTCTACCACCTTGGTAATACCGGCATAGAAAAACATCATGCCAAGCGCTACCCGAAGAAAAAATAATGAGAATATTTTCATACTAGGTTATTTAGACACTTTCACCTTTTGCATGCGGGGCGATTTGAAGGCTTTCGCCTTATTGTCGGAGACCCACAAATTATAAAGAATAACACAGGGCTTAATAATCTCAGGGTCGACAATTTTATAAAACACATTGAGGCCGGCGCGGCGTGTTTTGACAATACCCGCATGACGAAGAAGAGCGAGATGTTGTGACACGTTTGCCTTTGACACTCCAAGTATCTTCACAAGGTCCTCCACACACTTTTCCTCATACTTAATGTTATTGAGTATCTCAAGACGCTTCTCATTGGCGAGAAGTTTATATGTCTGAGCGTTTTTAATGAATGCAACTTTAGGAAGTATTTCCTTCATACACTCGAATTACTAGTAACAAAGATTCGATACTATACAACTAGTATAGCGTGCGAACACAAAACGGTAAACCCAGCACATTGACCGCAGTATGCGGAACCCTTGGCAAGGAGGGGAAACCCTAACCATGCGCGTAAGCACAGAGCGCTAGAGATAAGGTGCTGGGTAAACTGGGGTTGCCTCGCGACCACTATCTATAGGTTGGTGCCTGCTCAGTTCCCCCATCTGCATGATTCGCAACGCGCGCCAACACGTATAAAAGACTAGAGAGCCGATTGAGATATGCGCGCACAACAGGACTATCGTGTTGCCGAGGGTGCGCGTCACATTCACGCACATACTCTCGTTCAACGCGACGCGACACAGTTCGGGCAACATCGAGAAAACCTCCGAGTACCGTTGCTCCGGGAATAACAAACGAATCTACTTTCTGGAACACCTCAGAAAACTGATGAATCTTTTTCTCCATTTTTGTTACCTTTGCCTTCCCGAACGGCTTCGGCGAACCAGCGAGAATAGACTGGACACTAAATAAATCCTCCTGAATACTCTGAAGCGTTACGGCAAGATTTCGTCTGTCTTTTTGTGACAGGGTTGTGTGTACATCCCGCTCCACAAGGGCTCGACAAAGACCGACAAACGAATTGAGTTCGTCAACCTCTCCAAGTACCTCAAAGATTCCTTCGCCCTTAGATAGACGAGTCCCCTCCGGACAAGCAAACAATTTGGTTGTCCCCGCGTCCCCTTTGGCAGTGTAATATTTCATACAACCACTGAACTAATACCATCCCCAATTAACCATTCCACACACAGTCCGAAAGTTCGGCTGCAGCGCTTCGTCTCGCGCTCGCCATATCTCGATATGCCTCGCGCTCCGACTCGCGTTTCGCTCGAACTTTCGGGCTGTGTTACTGTGAAAGCGTTAATTGGGGATGGTATAACTTAGAACGACGCCGACACGAAACTGAAGCGGAATGTTCCGTGTCTGTTCCCCGCCTGCGTCGCTACTTCGGCGGGCAGGCGTGTTCTTCGTCCGTGTCGCTTCCGTGTCCTTATATCTCGCACAGCCCCCCTGCACAGGCCAGCTCTCGCTTGAGGTCACTTTCGTCAGTACGCTCGTACGCCATGATTTTAGAAAAGTCGACGTGTTCCCAATTCTTGAGTAACTTTCCATATGTTTCTGCATCTATTTCTTCATAGGGAGCGAGCTGATAGACATGATTATCTCGTGGGAGGAATGAAAGTCCGCACACAATATCCCAATGTTGATAGAGCCAGTCCGCGACAGCAATCCACTCCCCTTCACCGACTGAAATCGTTACCGAAGGGTTGTGCTCCGTATAGTGATCACGAACTGTTTGCCAGTGTTCAAGTTGCTCAAGTGCCGTAACATCGTTCTTAAAGATAGATCCTTCGGGAGCCTTAACTGGGAACTCAAGCACAAACGTGCTCGCGTTCTCGACGGTTTGTCCTACTTCGGGAAAACACGGGACTCCTTGGTCACGGAGCATCTTGAAGAGCGAATCGGTTGCTGCGATACGAATACGACGAATGTAATACGGTGCGTGTCTTGGATGCATACCGCTCGATGAATCTACCATCTGCGACAAGGTTCCTGACGGCTTTACACAGGTAATCGCAGTAGAAGGTGTCGCTCCAAACTTCAGAGCAAACTCTTCATTCACTTTAATCGCTTCCGCCTTGAGCACTTCAAGCATGTCGGCGTCACGAACAGACGGTGCGTCCCATTGACCGGTAATTGATACACCAAGAAGTCGTTCACGCTCACAGTGTTCTTTCCACTCTTTTGATAAATACGGAAAATACGTAAGTGTTGACTGGAACGTTCCTAGAATAGTTGCAAGACGTATTTTTCGGAGCAGACTTTCCCTTGTATCTTCTGGTCGTGCAACAATCTCAGATAAGTTACAAAATTGCTTCGACTGCAATATAATCTCTCCACACGGGTTTGTGCCAATAGAACCGATAAGTGCCTTCCCTGTCGCATCGAAATACCCTCCAGTCTCTTTCAGTGCTTCGAGACGTCGCTTCGGCAAAATATTGGTCAGTATTCCTCGATTAAAGATTCCTCGTTCTCCAGAACCTGATTCCATAAGGGCAATCCATTCCCGCATAAACTCGGAACTCGATGGCTTTTCTCGGTACACCGCGGAGTTGTTCGCAAGCATACGCTGTGGGTCGGTCACATAGAATGCGCCCTTTTTTGCATCGCGAATCTCATCGTCATCAAGATCAGATAGCGAAATCATCGCACTTCTGCGCACACCGCCCGCAACAACACAGTCACCGATCATACAAATAATGTCATGAAGGTCGAGGTTAGTCAGTCGCTTACCTTGTCGTCGTATAATCCGCTCCCGAGCAAAATCGAGCAGTCTTCGAAGTGGGTCAGGACCGGACGCTCGTCCGCCCATTGTTTTTAGACGTGCACCAGAGGGACGAATAAGACTGTAATCAAACTCAACGTCCTTTCCCGCACCCCACGTCTCAAGACCGAGAGCAAGTGCGTCACACCACCCTTCCTTACTATCAGGTACGCTGTAGGGGGGAAGCTGCTCCCCTGTCTGCATACCAATCTGAGGAAACTTCTGAATATTCTGACTTTCGACAGACCAACCAGCACCACCTCCACACATGGAAATGTACATGATTTCTGACAAATCTTTAAAGCAGGTCGGGGCAATATATGAACAATTATAAACACACACATTGGTTCGGTCGGCAGGAGAACCAGCAAATTGAAGAAGCCTCATCGAGGGCATCGCCTCATGATTCAGAATACCCTCGCGAAGCTCCGTAAAGAGTTCTGGACTTAATGCTTCGCCAAGCTTTCCTTTCATGTATGTCATATAGCGATCAACGGTCTCAATCCACGTCTCACGGCGCCCTTTTTCCGGAATCCACTTTGAATACGAACGGTAGTAGACAAACTCTCCAAGCGGATTACGAAAGTATGCCTTGCTTTTATTAGCGATTTCTCGAACTTCTGCGGGAATAATGCCACGGGAATCACGCATTTCACGTCGCTTTTCTCGATACAGAATATATGCCTTCGCAGTCTTACCAAATCCTTCCTGCATAAGCATCTTCTCCACAACATCCTGGATAAGCTCAATGGACGGAAGAAATCGTGGGTCACGAGAGAGTCCTTTTATGCGGAGCAACTCGCCAGACACTTTCTCCGCAACGTGCTTTGCGCCAATCTCGCTTCCTTCTTCAGAAGCACGCATCGCTCGAAGGGCTGCCTCTTCAACACGGGACATATCGAACGATACGATACGACCATCGCGCTTTCGTACTTCTGTTATTGCTCCTGTAATACTTGGCGTTGCTGTTGTGTGAGACATGATAGTGATGTGAGTGATAAAAAAGAAGAGAGGTTATGAATGAGTAGGTTGCGCTAGTGGACTTTGTGCGGGAGCGGATAAATGCGCCCGCGAGAGTAACCGATCAATATATGGGGACAGCGTACTCGCAAAGACTACATTTCCGACTAAGTGATACACGGTAAAAGGTATTTGCCCTGAAAGAGCCGAAAGAAACGTCTGATGGAAAAAAAATGGTCCCATAGTGAGTCCGGTAACGGCGTCATAAAAAATCGTACCGACAATAGCAAAGCCGACATACTTCTTCACAGAGGTCTTTCCGCGAAAATACATTGAAGCAAATAGTCCGAGTGCTCCGTACGCGACAGCCGTGAGTATCGTCCATGGACCAACGCGAATCGTGACAACATCGAAAAGAACAATACTGAAAAAACCAAAAAAGAAACCGGCAAATACTCCATAGCGCTTCGCTAACGGCATTTGTGCCGCAAGAATTGGCTCGACATTTGGTACACGAAAAGGAAACAAGCGAAACATAAAGCATGCTATCCAAATGAGTATGACACTGGTGATAGGTCGAGAATTCATACTTGCGTAGTTTCTAAAGTAGTAAACAGCTTTTACAGTGTACTCCCGCGAACAAGCCACTTCAATGTGGACAACAGAACTCGACGTACCAAAAAGAGAACCGTCAACGCTCCAATATTAAGAATCGCAAATAACGGCACAGGTGAGCCAGAAAATACCCCCGCAAGCAAACGTGTTTTTTCAGTTACTTCATAAGAAAACGGGAGTCGCACGCCACCGCCGATTCCTTGTGCCGGAAGACCGAGAGGTTGTGCTTCAACAGCAAGTGCGGTACGAACAATACCGAGATCATGTCTCTTGGCTCGTACGATTACTTCCCGCCTTTCCCCAGCCTCAAGCACAAATCTGCTCGGCGTAAGCACAATCGAACTTTCAAATTCTTCCGGATACACATCAAAGATACCCACTTCCTTCGACGGGTTCGCTACCACAAACCGAGCAACCGCTTCTTGCCCTTGCGGAGCGCGAACATTGAGTACCGCAGGTGTCGCAGATACGCCAATTGCAAGCAACTCAAACGGCAGAAAAAGAAAAAGGACCATGAGTTGCAATTTCAAATACCGAATTTCGAATTTCAAAAAAAACCTAAAGACAAGGCTCAACGTTGGAAAAATTGTTCGGAGTAGACGGTTCATATTCTTTTCTTGATATTAGGTATTAGTCTTAGATATTATAGGACTTAGAGCCTATCCACTATCTTCCCCCTGTCCTAAAAGCCTTATTTTTGGCTCCAAAACTTCGTCTCGTCCTCAACATAATTCATTATGTTTCGGACTCCGCCTCGTTTTTCGCCTAAAAATAAGGCTTTTATGGACTGGGTACCGCGAGATAGTGGATAGGCTCTTACGCATTTTGCCTTTTTCTGTCATTCCAGCGGAAGCTGGAATCCAGTATAGAGCCGTTTTTTAGGCTCTGGATTCCACTTTTCAGTGGAATGACACCAATTGCGTAGGTCCTATAATAGATATTTATTGCACTATCGGGGTTGCAAAAAAGATAAGAGCACCGATTTTTGTACCGCTCCCGTCATAATCAACCGGTATAGCAAGCGACATATCGGTCGTGGTACTCGTCTCTCCAGAAAGCGTTACCGTATACTCCCGCCACCCTTTTTGATTAAGGCGAAGATAGCGACGAAATACGGCATCACCAGAAACAGCCGTTGAGAGTGTTGTTGCCACCGATCCACTATTTCGTAGTGTTACCGACTTCGATACGACATCTCCGCGTGCCGGTGTCCCAAACGCCACCGATGGCCCCGTGGTGCCACCAGCACCGACATCGACAATCATAGAAACCGTAGAAGTTTCGTCTGTCCCGTTTCCGCTTCCATTGTTCCCTCCAGAAGCATCGGAATTCGTCTGCTTAGGGATACTAACCGCGAGAGGTATTTCAGTGCGAACCGCACTACTCGCAGGTGTCCCGTCGTAACTCCCAAAGTACCAACGAACCGCATCACCCACTTTGAGATGATACGCTCCCGCACCAACGCTTGGAACTGCGCCATTGACGGTATATATCCAACCTGAAGACCCTGAAGCTGTTTCTCCCGCTATCTCGTCAACATAATCTCCGAGTGAGGAACTCTGTATATGATAGGCAATACCACACACCGTTCCGGCACGCTTCAGCGCATCGATTGCAGTATCGCCAGTTCCGTCCGCGTCACACAGAAGCCCTTCTTTGCCCTCAATTTGAACACTGAACGATACTCCAACCTCCGATGGTGCAATGATCCGGATCGGAAATGTCTTGCCTGTCACCGCCATAAGAGCGTATGCCGTTGTGACCGGGGTAAACGAGTCCTCAGCACCACCGACCTGATAGAGATACATGCCGTTCTCTTGCTTCAATGTCTCAAGATGAGCGAGTGGAGTAATGCCTCCTTTTTGCCAAGATGAAAGAGTTTCCCCGAGCGAAGTAAGTGCCATCACCACCCACGCATCTGACGATGCGTCCGATTCTGTACCGAAGCTACTATTTGGATCATAAGGAAACCCTCCATCATCGTTTTGTGATGCCTTAAGGTACGCAATGGCCTTGGTTATAGCACTATCCTCTTTTTCCAAACCTACCGCACGCAAAGCCATGATAGCGGCGGCTGTTGTATTCGTGTCACTGGTACCATCGACCGCAAAAGAAAATCCTCCATCGGTATTTTGGTGTGTACGAATAAACGCCGTACTACCCACAAGAACCGCATCATCCTTAGGTTCTCCGCTCGCCACCAAGGCAAGAAGACCAAAAATATCATCGTTTATAATCCCGACTTCGCCGAGCTGTGTACCGTCATAAAATCCCCGTAGCGCTTGAACAAGGTCGGTAGACCCAAACGTTCGCGGGTCTTTGCCATCTGACGTAAGCGCAAGGATAGGAGTCTCAAGGTCAATCGCTTTTGTACCTGAAACACTCTTCAAGGAATCGAAGTTCACACTTTCCCCCGCTGAAGAAAGCGCCATAATAGTCCACGGACTTACTGGCTTGCTTTTCAGATACGCAACCGACGGACTATCGGCGCCAAACAAGTGCGAAAACGGAAAAAGAGCTATTACTCCAAGCAACCCGACGACCGTACATATACTACTTCTGTGAGATAGACGAAATGACATACGCTTGTGCTAAATAGTAAAAGGAGGGACAAAAAATCCCATTGCACAAGCAAGGGGTTCTGATCCGACAATCAGCCTGTTCCTTGCTTCGAGAAACAATTCGATACATTATCTGCATTCCTCATTCCTCCTCAAAGCAACGCTTTAAGAATCTGCGGGCAGATAATAACATACAGCTTGGTATTCGGACTCGCCTATCTCAGTGCCGACATTGATTCTCCGTTAAGACCTCCTCTTCACATTTACCTTGGCCCCGTTCTATGGGACATAAAGATTAAATGGATTCGGAAAGTAACTCAACAAAGAATAATGCGGAACTGGGACGCCCTATTCCGATATTGCCTTGACCACTGTGCGATTCGGGACATATCCCAAACATCACAGAAGTCTTGTCAATTTCAGTATAGAGTGGCTCACCGTAGCGGCACTGTCGAGGAATTACACCTCGTTCCCCAATACCTGTACATATATAGTTGTGAAAGGTCGACAAGTATCACCGCGAGCGGAAAGTGTCGAGAACCGCAGGCGGTGAATACACGTCGTATAGTTTCGAAGTATCGAAACTACTTGATTGTACTGTAGCGCTCCTGTCAGTAAATACAACTGTGGATAGCGAAGCGGCGCACGTGAAGCGTACACCGTCAATACACAGGGTCACTATCAATTCGTTTCCTGGCTAAATATCCTTACAATTTCGCCAAAATTCTTTAGTTTATCTTTCTTCCACTCCTCCTGTTTTACATAAAGTGCCTTATACACAATCCTATTTTGCCGATTATTTACATCCTCACACCATAATTGAAGCCTTTTGAACTTTAATTTGTCGCCTTCTTCCTCTCTCCCCTTTGTCTCAACAATATACACAGTCTTCTCATCTTTCTTAACAAAAAAGTCCGGGTAATATGTCGCAATAAATCCTTCGGCATTTTTATATTCTATTCGCAGGGCATTTGCTTCCTTGTTTTCGAAGTTTTTAGCATAAGACACGACATCTTCACAATCCTCCAGGAAACTTGCGAACTCAAGCTCAAAATCACTATCGCCGACAATTTTATTGAAGACGGACTTTTTCGGGTTATACAGACAGGACTTATCATTCACCACAAACGGCCTCGCTTCGCTAATTTTGATATAGTTTTTAATTTCCGTATCGCCCCTATCCTCCACGGTAAGATTATTGATGGCTTTTTTGAATGACTCTCTAATGAGCCTTATGTATTCCACTTCCGATAAGTTTCGGAGCGTGTTGAGGTCTGACAAATCCACAGACTGGTCAAACATATTGTGCTGTAAAAATTCTTTTACTTTCCCGAACAAAATATCGTAACACCCGAAGAGGCGCATCTCTCGCATGATGGCTTGCGCGAAAAATCCGACGACGCTTTGATAATCCGGTTCAATGTCTCCCGTGAGTATAGTCGTATGATGTGTTTTCTCATCTACCACGTCCTTAAACACAATTTCTCTTTTCTCTTCTTCGGAAAAGGTTTTGACCGCAACCTTTTTATTGCCGAAAGCGGACACATCCAGCTGGCCGAGATTTTTATACTCTCTTTGTATTCTCGGTGTCAGTACCGGAATCTCAACGTCCAACTTTTCTATGTTTTTCTTCGGATTATCTTTGTCAACCTCAATAACCATTGGAGTAATCGGCTTTGAATCCTCTCCCATCGCTTTCTTTTCCAAAATAACACCCTCGCCATTGATTGACTCTACAAAGTCCAAAAACGCCGGAGTGCCGATGACGCTCACATACTCATTCAAATCATCTCTGCCAAAAAACATTCTACGGAGTCCTCGTCCGAGAGTTTGTTCGGGTAAAATCTTGGAATCCGCAGCGTAAGGGCGTAAACCGACAATGGTAGTTACATTCTTTACGTCCCACCCCTCTTTCAGCATCATCACCGAAATAATCACCTTAAACGGACTTTCCCAGCTATCTATTTCATTTGCTTGTTTTCGGAGCTTATCCAGTTCCTCTTTATTTTTTCCTGAAACAGTTTCCGAAATCTCGCCGTTTTTATTGGTGTGAATAGTTAAAACTGCGTCTTTCAGCTCGGCGAAACTGGTTTTAATGTAGTCCGCCACCTCATCGCAATTCTTGGTGTCATCAGTCATAATGAAAAGAATGGATTTCTTTCCCATCGGCTTCAGCGTCTCGTATGCTTTCCGCCACTCTTCAATGCCGAGGTTTATGTAATCTCGGTATTTCTCGCTAAACAAGGCGCTCTGATTTTCTTTGAGCTTCCCTCTGCTTGCCGCGTCTGGCACAACAGGATTCTTTACAATTCTCTGGTGGATGGCTTCAACAAGCGGGTAGTCGGAGATAACTTGCACGAACATAGAACCGTCATTCTTTTTCGGTGTTGCCGTCACATCCAGTTGCAAAGCCAAACCCGAACCTTTTTGTTTCAACTTATTATCAATATCTTGAATGGACTTAAACCACGCCATTTTTTCATCGTGAATATGATGTGCTTCGTCATTGATAACAATCAGCTCGTCAATATCCCTCACAATCATTCCGAGGTCTACCGAGGAATCGTTTGTTTTGGTAACCGGCTTAATACCCAAAAAGTACGCCGAGGTATCTTCATCTTCCGCACTCGCGTCCTTTACGTCACTTTCAAATACTCTGTGGATGTTCGTCAAAAATATGTTCCCTGTGTCGGAAACGCTCCGCAAATCGTCCTGCAGATGAAGTGTAACTTGAAAATCGTCTTGCCAATTTTGCCCTTGATAACCGTTATCCGGCAGAATTGGGTCGCTGAAGAAAATCTTTAATCCAGCAAAATCGCTTTTTATTCTCTCAAAGACGATAACGTTTGGAGTTATCAAAAGAAAGTTCTTCGCCAGTGTAGAATTTTTCTCGTATTTCTTATGAAAATACGCCCACGCGACAACCAAACTCATTACTTTTGTCTTGCCCGCGCCTGTCGCCATTTTTATCACAAACCGCAACCAGTCCTCGGTGAACATCTGCGCGCTTAATACTCCGGTAGAGTTGTAGCGAATCAAATCATACTTGTCTTTTACTTTCGCAACTTCGTAGAGCCACACAACTGTTTCAATCGCTTCTCTTTGGGCAAAGTAATAGCGAAAACGGGATGAAACGCCTTTCTCATCATGCAAAATATGCTCTTCTTTAAACCACCAGTTCAAAAGTGCTTTTGAGGTCTCACTTGCGCCTTGGTACTGTTTATCACGCCATTCCTTTACCCGCTTGCGTAAATCGGCCACCAAAGGCGGAATAAGCTTATCAAACCCCTTTTCCCGCAAATCCTCGTCAGCTGGAAACCACCGTATACTTGGGTCAAGTATCGTGTAGGGGTCTTTGGGAAAGTCTTTAGCTAGAGCCATATATTGATATATTATGATTAGTTATGCACTTTTCTTTTGATTATTACACAAGAAGATGCTAACATGTGACTACACAAACCTGTAATCCGAACTGTCACCGGACGGTGGCGTGGCTGGGACAACCAGCATAGGACCGTGGTTGGAAAAGGCCCGTAAGGGCTTTTTCTTATGCTCCTAACTGAACTGCCACTCATCGTGAATATGTTTTTTGATAATGTTCTTCAAAACAACCCCGTCTTTTTTGTCCGTGTCATACGACCGACGAATCGTACCAGCTATCATATCAGCCATTTGGATAAGCACATTGCTCTTTGAGTCAACGAGACGGCAATGGCTCATTATCTTCTTCTCGTCTGTATTAAGCTCCTTCCGCAAATAAGTTAAGAAATTTCTGCGAAAGACCCTGTCGCCACTTCCGTCAACCTTTACTTTCGCATCAAAAATTGAACCGTCGCTGTGCTTCAAAACCATCTTGATGATGTAACTGTAAAATGAATTTTTATTGTTACGCAACTCCTCACTGTGTATCTTTTGCTTGTCTACAACAAGACAGCGCGCTCGAAATTGAAACCTACTAACGGTCTGCAAAAACCTCTCCCGAACCGTATGTTTTGACTTGAAGAACTTAAACTCAACATCTTCCGGAAAACCAAGTTCTCTTCGCAACTCCTTAATGGCAACGGCTGTCTTTTCTGCCTCCAACTCATCGTCAAAAATAACAAGGACAATTACAAAAAACCGACTTGACCCTTTACCAAGTTTGAATCCTGCGTCTCCTGAATCATCTATAAATACAAGCATAAAAATCTACATTTTATTTATCTTCTATCAAGTTCTTCACCTTCTCTATTATTTCATCTGCGTCATGTTTAAGAAGATTGAACTTGATCTCATTGATTCCATATTTTTCAGAGTTAGTGAGCTCGATAAGAGTATTGAAATGTTGCAGAATTGCACTAAGACCATTTAACTTTGCTGTAACCTTCAAAGAAGCCGCTTGCTTCGACAACGCTTTCTCTGACTTTTCTTGGGCTTCGGCTGTCCGCTTCAACTCCTCCCTTGTTAGCTCAAGCTCCTTTCTTTGGAGACCGAGTTCTTCTCTTTGGAGAAAGATTGCGTAGATTACCCCCAAAAACGCGAGTCCAGAAAAAAATGCGTTAAGTCCTCCGAACATATCGCCAAACTGTCCACTCTCTGCCCATTCCGGCAATAGATTTCGCAACACAAAAAAGTAAACCGTGAAAACGAAGGTAAAAGCTATGATTGTCAAAATAACATTTTTCATATCTTTACTTCTATCACCTTTGTCGTATCGTTCCCGAAAATGTCTACGACCTTTACCGCCACTTTATAGGCGCCTTTGGGTAATTCACGAGGAGCGGAAACAAGTTCAAGCATCCTGTTCTTTTTGGTACGGAAACTCTGCCACTCGTTGTCAAAAATGTAGTCGCCGGTTTCTTTTTGAACTATTTTTCCATCTTTATCAAATTCCGAAATGATTTCCTTCCTGCTCGCAAAATCAAAATCCACCGCCCAGTAGTCAATCCAGTCGCTCCACTTTTTGGTCAAAACCTCCTGCGATACCTCCTCGGTTTTCTTGTCCTTTGAAACCTTGATGAGTTTCCCGTTATCAAGAAGTATCTTTGAACCACCCGGCTTTAGCCCTTCAATAATTTCAGCAATATCGTCTTGACTGTACGAGCAGGAAAAATCCGCAAGCTCAATCTTCAACTCTTTACTGCTCCCCTTACCCGAAATAATAGGTTTTGCTTCCAAATACGCCACATCATAAAACTTCACCTGCCCTTTTTCCACCGTCTTTTTATCAAACACCTCCCGCGGAATGATTTTGAGCGCGATATCCACACCAAACTCTTTCGCCCTTGAAACATCAAGTCCCATTTCGTAATCAAAACCTAACACATCAACTTTGGTAATGTCGTGAATCGTACATTCCTCAAGAATGAAATCAACGAATCTTGAAGACACCGGAAGATTGACGGGGCCGATAGCGACCAGTCTATCCCGCTTTTTACCCACAAAGTGCTTGAAGGTCTCCACCGGCTCGGCTTTATAGGCGGTGAGAATGAGCTGTATAAACTCTTTCTCCTTTCTTTCCGCTTGCTTTGCTTTTTCTTCCGCCCGCAAATCGCCGTTTACTTCGATAAAGTTTTCTCGTTCATACCTTCCCACATTCAAAATCTCAAAGGCGCGGAAGTTCTTGCCTTCTTTTTTGAGTTCTCTCTGCACGCCAATCAATCGTTTGCGCGAAGTATGTATGCCAAACTTCCCCAAATCCGAGCCGAGCCATTTTCTGCCCAACTTCTCCGCCACCGCCAGCGTCGTCCCCGACCCGCAGAAAAAATCCGCAACTAAGTCGCCTTTGTTTGAAGAAGCTTTTACAATACGTTCAATAAACTTCTCAGACTTTTGAGTGGGGTAACCAATATGTTCACTGGGGTAACGGGAAGCTGGGTTAACATCAGCCCACCAATCCTCGGGAATCTTTCCGCCCTCACTCAATTTAACTCCACTAAAAATCGTACCTCCTTTTTTAATCACATTTCGATTCGCTCTACTTAAACTTTCTTCTGCATAGGGAACACGGACATCATCCAAGTTCAAGGTGATATTCTCGCTCTTTGAATAAAAATAGATTGTATCGTGCTTACGCGGGAAGTTTCCGGAAACATTTGATGGAGCGGTGTAACACCAAATTATTTCATTTCTCAAATTATCTACTCCAAAAACCTCATCAAGTACTAATTTAATGAAGGAACTTACGCGATAATCACAATGCACATAAATACTCCCGTCCTCTGCGAGCAAATCGTGCATCAACTTTAATCGCTCATAAATCATGGCGATAAAACTATCCGCTCCTTTGCCCCAAGTATCACGATAAGCGATTTCTTCTATTACTGACGGCTTTTTGGTAAAACTCTCTTCCGCTTGCCCTGAGCTTGTCGAAGGGTCGCCGATTTTTATATCCATTGAAAAATCCGCTCCGACATCAAACGGCGGGTCAATGTAAATCAATTTCAAACCGCCTTGCGCTTCTATTTCTTTACGAAGCGGACCATTTTTAAGCGACGAAAGAATCAACTTGTTATCTCCCCAAATCAGCTTATTCGTCCAACCAGCGACCTGCCGTCCCGAAGTATCAAACAGCGAATCCTGCAAACCGATTTTGCCGTCGCTCCTCGGCTCGTCAATCTGCTCTATCGTCTGAAACGGCAGGACCACATTCGTGACTTCATTTGTCTTTCCATTCCATACCAGCTCCACCTCTCTGTTGTCATTAAACAGCAAAAACCGATACTTCTCCGGCAGAGGCTTCCCCGCCTGTATCAACTTCATCGCGTCTCGTTTTTCGTTGTCGGATAGGTTCATAGTCGATTATAGTGCATAATTTTTGCATTCTTTACAAAGAAAGTTTCCCGTAGGCAATTGTCTTGTTCTAACAAGTTTATTTGTAACATCCCAGCATCTACTGCAAAAAGGTCCGTCATTTATGTTATTTTCTCTGGTCCAATATGAACCACGCTCGTATACAAGCTTTGACTTTGTGCTTAATTGGTTTTTTAGTGTACGATTTTCTTCTTCGGTAAATTCTGAGGTCAAATGCAATTTTTTCCTAGTAAGTTTTTCACGTCAATTCTCGGAATTTCTTTTATGATACCATACTCAATCGAAACCTCGTAAGCGCTCCGATACCCAAGCGATTTTCTATACTTTCCATTCAGGATATGCAAATATCCTTGATACGTTTCCTCTGGAACTTCGCGAAGGTCAGTCCCTTTTTTAATAAACCATTATTGTCGAGGCTTAGCCTCGTTGGAAGTTTTTAAACACTGCATCCACCACCACCTGCTCCACGCTCAGCCGGAGGAGTTTTGACCGCTTGCGCAACCTTCTGGAATCCAGACGCGCTTATCATTGATGCGGAGAGGAGAAGTTTCGCATCTGCGTTTCGGATACCTTTTTGCGATACATAGCGATCAACCATATCGTACTGCTCAGGAAACCAAAGTCGGTTAAGCGCAAGACCGGCCGTATACATCTCCTGTTCTGAGGATCCTTGCGACGCAAGCATTTCAAGAAAACCGAGCATCGCCATACCATGATTGCAGTCGGGAAAATGAGTAGAGTTATCGCAACACGGACGGTATATCCCTGAAGCGACCCTCCCCACGCGTGCCTCTTGTTCAGGAGTCATCTTCATAAAGAGATGACGGGAATAGTGATCCATTGGATTACCTGTCGAGACAGTCCATCCTCCCGTTGACGCAAATCGGTCTGGTCCTCCATACCGAGGATCGGCCATCTCCCCTTTTTCCAGTATTGTGCTCTTATTTGAGAGACCAAGAGCCCAGAGTATATTTAAGACAATTCCTGCATTTTCCTTATTCACGACAATTGATTCGGGACTGGTATCGACGAGCCTGCGAGCCTCTTCCTCCTCCCACCCCTCATAGAGAGCAAGGAAAGCGTCGCGGTCAATAGCGCCGACCGATGCTACCTTCTGCCCCATATCACCCCACACTATCGAAAGTGTAGTCGATATCGTATCTTTTTGCGCAATTGTTTCTTGCGCACTCGCCAATTCTGACGTGCGCTGAGGTGGTCCACCTTTCCAGATGAGCGCCCCCGTGATAATCACCGCCGAAATGATAATACTCGTCGGAACGGTGAGAACATTCTTTTGCTGTTCCATTGTATTTTTGCTGAACATGTTTCTAGTAAGTCTCGCATTTAGCAATAGTATGCTATAGCATACTATTGCTAAATCAATTAAGTAGAGATTGAACTCTTTTCATTTCCTTCTCTCAAATTTCATCCTGCACAAGTGAACAACTACTCACTTCTGAAAGCATTTGAAGTCCCTGTTCGCCTTCGAGACGTATACCATTCGGACCAATCCATGTCGGGTAGCCAGTAATGCCGGCGTCAGTACACTGCTTCGGGTCATCGGTGCATTCAACATAGTTCACCTTTGCAAACGAGTCGCCAAATTCAGCTTTTTCGTTCTGACAGTGAGGACACCAGTACGCTCCGTACATCGTAAGACCCTGTTCAGAAAGGCACGACGCAAACGAATCAAGAGCCTCCGCACTGTATGGCGACCTCCCCCCAATAAACAAAAACCCCACTAAAACAACCACGGCAACACTAAACACGATACCGACAGACATTTTCAATTTTGTATTGTTATCCTTCATTATTTTATTCGTAGTCATTCATAGATTCGAATAATTCGCATATTTGTCCGTGTCGCTTCTGTGTTTCATTTCCGTGTCGCTTCTGCGTCTCTCTCATCGCAGCAATCCGCCAATTTCTCGACCAATGTTTCAAGTGACCACCCCTTATCCCCCATCTCTTTACTGGAAGAAACGACAGCCTGTGGCGACACCAATTTTGTTTTAAGCGCCCAGAAAATCGTATACAGACGATACGCGTCGGCAAAATACTCACCAGCCTTCTTCTTGTCGCCCGAGGCGATGTAGCGATTCCCCGTTTCGATGAGTCGCATCGAGGATGATAACAAGTGCTTGGTTGCGCACCACGTCTCTCCTTCATGTTTCTCTACCAGTCCTTCCATAAGCCGTGTCCGCATACTTCGAATCTCTCCCGATAGGTCATAGTACCCTTCGTCTTTTGTCTTTGCGCCCGTAAAGAAGAAGTGCTCCTCAAGAGAGATGAGGTTCATAACGGCGATTGAGAGGTCTTCTCCGGCAGACAGGTCGACTCCTCCATCTTTTTTCATCTTTTCAACTCGCGCCAGAAACGAGCTAGCATCTTTTATTTCATTTGTTTTCATATTTGTATTCTCTTATTCGTAGTCATTCGTAGATTCATATTTACACGAAGAAGATAATAATGCCGAGGGCAATCATCGCGAGACCGACCCACAACTTTGTTTTTTTCGTCTCGGCTTTACGCCACGCATTCACCTTTTCCAGTAACTCCTTTCGTGAAGCAACAAAGAGAATAAGGAGAAGCGGTGATACGAACAAAAGGTTGTAGAACACGAGATAGCCGAATCCCGAAATGTATGTCGCGCTGTCGTGCAGGAGTCCGAGAACCATAAGATAGGGACCACCTGTACACGGAAACTCACAGAGTGCTACCAGAACACCAACAAGGAAGACTGCCGACAGCGAGACGCGCTCAAGTAACTTCGCCATTTTCTGATGAACGCTCGCGGGAATTCCCGGAACCCAAGTCACCGAGGGGAAGAAGTAACTTAGGAGATTGAGTACTCCGAAGATAATAACCGCAATCGCTCCAAGCCTTCCCATAAAGTGCGGAACACCGAAGACATGCAGGGCTTTTAAGATTCCAAGACCGATGAGAAAGTAGGTCAGAAATAGTCCAGCAATATAACTCCCCCCAAGCATCAATACTTCCTTTTGCGATTTACCGAGACTGAAGAGGAACGCAATCGTAATCAGAAGCACTGAGAAAGCACACGGATTTATACTGTCGAGAAGTGCCGATACCGTTACCAGAGGAAGAAGCCAGGTACCACCAAGACTTGCGTTCCAGACCAGAACTGTTCCGAACGATGAATACTTGAAGAAAAAGAGTCCGCCGATAAAGAGCGCGAGAACTCCACTAAAGATAAGTAATTTTTTTGACATATATTACGGGGTAACAAGTGCTTTAATAGTAAGAATCTGTGTACCTCCCTCTGTGTCCTCAACAAAGACAGCGCGTTCAATGGGGCCAATACCCGCGGGACCGTGTGCCGTGGGATCAAAAACAACCTCCACCTCACGAGAGCCTGCCACAGCCACGGCGTCATTCACGCGTGGAATGATACCGTGTCCCGGCATACCAAACGGACCTTTTTTGTCAGAATCATCGTGCAAATATGCATTGGTGCACATACACGAAGTCGTGATTCGCTCAATCGAGACTTCATGATCCGTAGAGTTAGTGAGAGAAAATCGATACGCCACAGGACCGTCCTTCATACTAATACTACCGAAATCATGAGCCGTATCGGTAAAATCGAAGGCACTTTGCGCTGACGCGCTATTTGCACTTGGCTCAGATGGAGCGGTAGACGCGATACGGCCTCCCCACGCGAGAAGGATAACAACCGCAAACACACCGATAAGAATTCCTAATTGTTTCATTGTAGAGAGCAAGGTGATATGAATCACGCATGCCGGTTAGGATTAAGAAGTAAAACAAAAACACCCTTTACCAAGAGTGCGCACAGCAGTAAGAACACGCTTAAGGCGTCTTTCTTACCGCTTATAGAGATGAGGGACTGAGCTCAAATCGAGCGAGTAGTTTATGTAAACGAAACAATGACGTAGTGCGGACTCGTATGCGTTCCCGAACACGGGCACATAACTCGAGAGTGTACGAACCGAGACCTCCTTGTCTATCCAGTATCGAAAAACCGAAGAAAGACAGTGAAAGTACAGCTAATACCGCAATAGCGAATGGAAGTGTGGTAGAAAAGACCTTCAAAGCATTGGTATGGAAAAGTGCCGAAGCCAATGTGTGTTCCTGCGGAGGGCATGCCCCATTCTGTGCAAGCGAACCCAAACACGGGGCAGTCGCGTGGTCCATACTCGAACTAACCATGGCAGTAAAGCCTAGGAGCGAAAGCGACATGAACGCAACGAGAAGTAAGAGGGTAATGAATCTCATGGAAGTACTTTCATACTATCGCAACTATTGATAATGCACCAGTGTTCATAAACGATGTTTGTACGTTCATAGGTAAGTGTTACAACGCTTGATTCCTAAAGAGCATGGCATTTCCCGCAACCACAACTGTTGAGACAGACATAAGAATCGCGGATACCGCAGGCTCGAGAAGCACCCCCTGTGAGGCCAGAACACCAGCCGCAAGTGGAATCGCTAGAATATTGTATCCAGTCGCCCACCACAGGTTTTGAACCATCTTTCGATATGTCTGACGTGATAGTCGAATTACTTTGACGATATCACGTGGATCATTTTTTACGAGAATAATTCCTGCCGATTCGATCGCGACATTTGTCCCCGCACCGATTGCAATACCAAGATCCGCTTGTGTCAGTGCGGGAGCATCATTTACCCCATCGCCCACAAAGGCAATACGAAGTCCTTTCTCTTGAAGAAGTTTTACCTTCTTCGCTTTCTCTTCCGGTAAAACCCGAGCGAAGTACTCATCGAGCTCGAGCTCTTTAGCAACCCACTTACCAACTTCTTCAGAATCGCCTGTTACCATCGCAATCTTCACCTTCATCTCCTTCAATATACGAATAGCCTCCTTGGATTCAGGACGAATAATATCTGCAAGAGCGATGGCACCTGAAAAGATTCGCCCAGACATGACGAAGATAATGGTCTTACCCTCTTTGGCGAGAGCCGATGCCTTTTCCTTAACTGACACCGGTACAGGGATACCATCGTCTTTAAGTAGCTGGTAACTTCCAACTTTAACCACCATACCATTAAGAATGGCTTGCGCCCCCTTTCCAGGAATGCGAGTAAACTTCTCGGCAGGAACAGGTTTCAGTTTACGGACGTATGCCTCATGGACAATAGCTTTTGCTATCAAATGCTCAGAGAAATATTCAATCGATGCTGCCCGCGAGACAACATCATCAGCTGTCCCATCAACTAAGAGTATATCGGTAACTCCATACTCACCGGTTGTAAGGGTTCCCGTCTTGTCGAATAAGACGACATCAATATTTCGTGCAGCCTCAAGAGCGAGTCGTTGCTTCACCAGCACACCCACACGAGCACCCTTTGTCGTCGAAATGGACGCGACGAGAGGAATTGCGAGTCCCAAAGCATGAGGACACGCAACCACCAGCACTGCGACAACACGCGACACCGCAAAGACGACCCCCGCGCCAAGGAAAAGCCACGTACTTAATGTCGCTCCAGCTGTTACCAAAGCGACAACGGTAAGATACAACGCGGCCCGATCGGCAAGAAGTTGAAGGCGCGACTTACTTGCCTGCGCGTCTGCCACTAAACGCTTAATACCCGACAGGAAGGTTTTGTCTCCAGTTTTTCGCACCTCAACAATAAGAGATCCGTCTCCATTGATTGAACCCGCGATTACCTCATCGTCCTTCTTTTTATGTATAGACTTTGACTCTCCGGTAAGAAGCGCCTCGTTTACGTCCGAATCTCCTTCAACAACGACTCCATCCGCCGGAACCTTGCCTCCCGGTTTTACGAGCACTTTGTCTCCAACTCGAAGTTCAGTGAGGGTAACAATTTCCGTTTCTCTATCTTGATTCTTAAATCTTACATCATAAATCTTAAATCTCTCGGCAACATCGGGGAGCAGACGTGATAATTCGCGTAGTGCTCCCTGTGCTCCCCCTACTGCACGCATTTCAATCCAATGACCGAGAAGCATAATCGCAATCAAAGACGCAAGCTCAAAAAAGAGCGTTGCTGTACCGCCAGAAAACACCGCATACAAACTATAGGTGTACGCCGTGACAATGGCAATGGCGATAAGCGTCATCATCCCAGGAAGTCGTGCTTTCAATTCACGATACGCGCTCGTCAAAAACACCGCTCCACCATAGAAGAAGACAAACGAGCCGAGAAGAAGCTCAAGATAGATTGACCCCTCAAAAGCGAACGCACTGACATCAAAAAACATTTTCGCCATGTCAGAATACACAAAGAGCGGAATACTGAGCACAAGCGATACCCAAAACTTTACTTTAAATATGTTCGTCGAATGTCCTTTATGCTTGTCATGCCCCTGTGCCTTTTTCTGTTGTTGGTTGTTTGTTGTTGGTTGTTGGTTGCTACTTTGTAGCATCGCCATCCCACACTCGGGACATAGCCCTGGCTTGTCGCTTACTACTTCTGGATGCATCGGGCACGAAAACACACCCACTCCCTCACTTGGTGGAGTAGGTGGTTTCAGATGTTCAAGATGTTCTCCGCAACAATCGTGTCCCATATATACTAGCTATGACGTTACATCTTTCTTCTTTTCCTCAAACTCCTTGCGGTCAATTTCACCTTTAGCGTAGCGTTCGTTCAAAATATCGAGTGCCGTTTTTGCATGAGGCTCACTATGTTCACTTCGTTTACACGAAGCGCACGATCCGCCCCGAACGAGCCACACGACAAGCCATATAACGGCAACCCATACAATAACCATAAAGAGTCCTCCAAACATAGTGTGCCCATACCACCCTCCCTCTAATCCATATCCATACATCATAGAAATATAATTAAACTGATAACTTTACCACGAAATACTATGACTTTCTTTGCGCTAGTTTGTAGATTTTGAGGATTTCCGCAGTCGCTTTCTTCTCCTCTCCCTTTTTCATCTGGTCGACGACATGTCTCGACAGATGTCGCTCCAGAAGCGCATCTTCGATTCCAGATAGCGCGCTCTTTACCGCTTCGGTCTGCATAATGACATCCACACAATACCGCTCATCTTCTACCATTTTTCTGACACCACGAAGCTGACCTTCAATAATAGAAAGCCTGCGGAGTAATTTTGCTTGTGGCGACGGTGTCATACAGACATAATACCCCCAGGGGGTATCAGCTGTCAAACTTTTGACGGGCATCTTCCAACACGTTTCGTGTTGGAAGATGCCCGTCAGGCAATGCGTAAAGTAATTGAGATGGCTTAAATTGGTGCTTTCTCAGGAGCCCTGTCGTTGTTTGTCTCAATAAACTCCTGAATCTTCTGTTCATCGATGGTTTCAAGCTTGAGGAGATAATTCCATGAGGTGAGCGCAACAGGAACATCAAGATCCTTTCTCGATAAGAGAATCTTCTTTCCAGATGATACATTGAATGCGCGGGTAACTTTATCCACCTCGGATTGTTCCAGTCCCTCTCTGTACCAAACAACGACGGCACCATGCTCCATACTATGGAGGACCAATTCATCGGGGACAGGTGAGGTTTTAACCCCCGGCCCTGCTACCCCGTCACCGAAGTGCCAACCCGAGGTTGGTGGATTTGAGTTATATTCTGGATGAGCCTCACCGCGATCGACATGTATACTACCGAGGTCCGGAATCTTCTCCCCCATCATAGGACGACTAAGTCTTTCGCTATTTTCAGCTTCCTTCTTTTCGGATAACCAAAGACCTCCCGCTAAAATAATGAGCGTAACTGCTATACCTCCACCGATGACTTTATGTTCTGTTGTCATTTGTTGTATTAAAATTCGCTACTAATTACAAAGGCCGGTCGTCCCATAGTATCAGATTTACTAAATCTTCACTAAACGTAATCCGAACGGGGGTTAGTCAGACTAACCCCACACACTTTGTCAGTTCTTACCAACGTTGTGCTTCAGCAGATGGGCAAACTCTTTCTGCACTTTTTCGAGTTTCGGGTTAATCACCACCTCGCAGTACGGATTGCCTGGATGAGTTGCGAAGTAATCGCGATGATAGTCTTCCGCGACAAAGAACTCGGTAGCAGGAACCACTTCAGTTACCACAGGCGCACCAAACTCGTTTGAATCGTTGATATACTTAATAAAAGCTTCTGCCTGCTTTTTCTGTTCGGGGGTTGTGTAGAATATTGCAGAACGGTACTGTGCCGTCCCCATGCCGACGTTGTCTGACGCCTGTGGCATTGTATCCTTTGCTGGCATTTCCATACGGGGAAGAAACTCGGATACCACAGGAGTCTGGTCGCTATCGGCCGTCCCCATGCCGACGTTGTCTGACGCCTGTGGCATTGTATCCTTCGCTGGCATTTCCATACTGGAAAGACTCTCGGATACCACAGGAGTCTGGTCGCTATCGGCCGTCCCCATGCCGACGTTGCCTGACGCCTGTGGCATTGTATCCTTTGCTGGCATTTCCATACGGGGAAGAAACTCGGATACCACAGACGTCTCGTCAATGTCGGCACTGGGACGCGTCGTCGGATCATGTGAACCGAAAAAGACCGTCAATAAATTGTTGTAGGTTGTCAGTTGTGGGTTGTATGTTACCTGTACCGCTTCCGCATGACCAGTTGTTCCACTACTTACCTGTTCATAGCTAGGGTTTGGGACCGTACCACCGATGTACCCCGGAAGTACCGACGATACTCCTTTCATCATTTTGAACACCGCCTCGGTGCACCAAAAGCATCCACCACCCAAAATTGCTATCTCCGTTGCATTTTCAGAAACCATGATGATTTTAGTATACCGTATTTTTCATACCCATCGGACTTGCGCCTTTTTTGACTCATGATACAGTAGAAATATTGATGTATAGGCTTTCACTCACAACCAAGACAGCAAAGAAGACACTCAATCCCTTGAGGGTTCCTTTTTGGTCTTGTTTAAGCACTCACTTCTAATCTAACAAAACTAAGAAAAAGCCCTCAACGACGAGGGCTTTTCTTTTGAGAGATACTCAAAGAACTCTTTGACAACTATATATGAACATACCTTTGGATATACATATGTCCATTCTTAAGTGTACAGACACCCCACCTCCCCACCACAAGGGGCGGATAGTCATCGGCAAACGTGAGTTCGTCTTGCCACCACATACCGAAGAAGTATATTGGTGCTGTGCGTCAGGAAGAAACTTCTTTTCCTGTGTTGCCGTTCTTCGCGAACGAGCACTTCGTTGGGCACGTTCAGAGAGGGTACAAACCGTCACCGGCATAACCGATGAAGAAAGCCTGCCTGTTATGGTAAACACTGGCAAGGAACGAATCGATATTCTACCTATCACCTTTAACGATTGGATACTTAAGTTTCATGATGACCACTAAACTGATTATCTGGATAAAAGACTCCACATGGCATGCTCGCCTAATCCGCGAAGAAGTATACAACACGGAGACTTCGACCGTGCCCGGCGCAGAGGTGATATACATTGGGTTAACAGAAACATGTGAACAAGATGAAGAGATATTGCGTCGTATGGCAATTCTTGAACTTAAAAGACCGTTCACACGAAAAATCACATGGCCAGATACCAGAGAGGTCTGGAAGTTCTAGTCACTGTTCCTCACAAAAAGGGCGCCTCAGTCGAGACGCCTTTTTATTTACACGCAAAACATCCACAGACCGTAGTCTGTGGATGTTTTAGATACTTATACTGTTGGTTCTGCTGCAGGAGCAGGAGCTGCTGGAGCATCTGTTGCTTCCGGTGCTACCGGAGCAGGTGTTTGACCTTCGTCCATAGTATTTTTAGTTACTTGATTCCATCGAAGAAGACACAATCAAGAGTGGCTAATAAATACAGCTACCAAGAAATAGTAGTTCCCTAGATAGCCATATAAAGAGTATAGTCAAAAATAAGGAAAAAGGAAGCGAAAAACGCCTTGACTTTACCTGTGATGTGTCCTCAAGACTATTGCAGTGCGTTGTACACCCAAGGTACTGACACCGCATAAAGCATGAGCAGTGCACCGATGAGTGCGACATTCTTCATAAATGCGATGCGCTCCATCATTTTTTTATTTTGATCAACCTCCTTCCAAAATGCATGCATTTTAAAAGTAACCGGAACAAGAAAGATAAGAAGGACGGCAAGTGATGCTTCCGGTGCAATACCGAATACGACACCAAGCCCTCCGAGAAGAAGAAGTACTCCTCCGACAAATACCGCTGAACGTGGGGACGGAACCCCCTTCGACTCGGCATACCCTGTCATGGATTCCAAGTTCTTGAAGTGACTCCATGCATTCATAAGAAAATAGCCTCCGAAAATAAGTCGTCCAATGAGAAAAAGTATATCCATATCGATTAGTGCTAGATAATAAAATCTATTCATCTTATCCCCGTAGTAGAACTGCGGAGTATTCCTTGGATAAAGCCAGTATATCACTCGTATTGTTTCCGACAACGTGCTGTATGCGCTACAAACACTTCATCCCGCTTTTATTTACGGCCGTAAATAAAAGCTGATTTAACTGAAGAAGTACTACAAAAGCTACAGAAAACGGAGAAGTTTCTCTGGAGTTCCGGCTATTCCGGAAAAAAGTGTCCTACGGCATAGTTCAGGATCCTTATCTCAGGGCTCGCACGGAAATAACTCCCCCATCTTCCGCCCATTGCATCTCCGACTCCAGCCGCTTCTCAATCGCAGAACCTCTCGTCGTACCTCTGGTACGCCTCAAGATTCTGCTCAATCGAAGCGACCGCATTCGAAGCGCACTGAACGAAATCCGAGGAAGTTATTTCCGTGCGAGCCCTGAGAGAGCATAGACGGGTTTATCGAGGGCAACCCCGTAAGCTATTTCCATAGTGACCGAGTTCCCCACATACCCTCCTTTATTGTAAACAAACACGACATCTGCCATACGTATTTTATAGAAATGATCATGCGTTAAGCCAAGGGCAATGAACGGTCTATCGACAGAAGATGCTTTCTCCATATCTCCCCCTTTTGTCGTATAAAAATGAGGAACAAAGACCGTAACACCGAGCTTCGTAAGACTCTTCGCAAATTGAAGCGCCTCTTTTCCAAACTTATTACTCCCACAGATAACGACCGATTTCATATTTTTGAATTTATTCGCCGAATACTCGGAGCTCTGCTACGAGGATAGGACGAGCAGGTTTTATTGTATAAGACCATTCCAATCACTCGAAAACCGCTCAATACCCTTTTCAGTAAGAGGATGCGCGATATCGAACGTCTGCCACGCCTTCGTAAGATCTAAAGATGCGTACGGTATCGTCGTAAGGGTTCCGGCGTCATAGACATACCCCTCCCCCGTTTCCTTCCCATTCGCCACCCATTCTCGAATCGCCGTTGCCGGTGCGGTAATAATGTCGGCGCGGGCGGAAAGTGTAGCAAGAAAGTGCTCCTTCGAGCGAATACTCGCAGAGAGAATCTCGACATGGCTTCCTACATCGTCATACATCTGACGAATATTTGAAATCAAACTCATACCGTTTTCACCGATATCATCCAGTCGCCCAACAAAGGGAGAAACGAACACGTCTCCCTTTTTTGCACAACGAGTCGCGCTGTGCACCGCTGCTGCCTGCGCCTCCGTAAAGACAAGGGTCATATTCACCCGCATACCTTCGGCGATTGACCGCTCCGCAACCTCGAGACCAGCTCGAGTTGTCGGGAACTTGATGTGAGCATTAGGAATCCACCCGAACATCTCCGTACCCTGAGTAAACATCTCATCTGCAGTTGTGTGTGCATCGGCATATACTTCTATAGATACAGACCCCTGCGGAATAAGAGCAGAAATGTCTGACACAACGCTTTTGTAAAAATCCATAATTTCCTGCTTTGTAAACTTCTCTCCCTTTTCAAAGCGCGCGCGGGCATAAGGATTCTTAGCGATAAGCGTCGGATTAGTCGTCTGTCCATCAAGAGAACCGAGAAGGGTGAGCACTTCTTTAGTCTCCTTCGGGTCCCCACCATCGAGAAAGATTTTAGTTTGCATACTGTCCAGTATATACTGTACCTATTGTTCGTAAACCACGATTACCCATTTGACGACATACGTCATGCTGGGTAAACCCCCTACAATGTCCACACATAAAGCAGAGTCTGCGCCGACCGATATACAGAAAGTAATACGAGAACTGTACGGGAAAAATCGCCGACAATCCGGAGAATTTACCTACACCGTACCCTCACCAGATACGTATCCCTATCAGTGGCTGTGGGATTCGTGTTTCCACGCAATCGTGCTCCGCCACTTTGATATACCACACGCGAAAGCTGAAATGCACTCACTGTTATCAAGGCAGTTTCCGAACGGCATGGTGCCCCATATGATCTATTGGAAGCGTGGAACGCAAATCAACATCGACTGGGGTAAGGGAGAAACCAGCTCGATTACTCAACCACCGATGATTGCATACGTCGTTTGGTCTATCTTTGAGAAAGATGGCGACGTAACCTTTTTAGAGTCCGTATATCACGAGCTTTACCACTTTTATCATTACATATTGAACGAACGAGACCCTCACGAACGACATCTCGCGGGCATTATTAATCCTGATGAATCCGGCGAGGATAACTCTCCGAGATTCGATGGGTGCCTCAACCTACCGCCGGTACACACGTTTGATGAAAACTTTAACAAACGGTTATCACTTGTCGAAGAAAATAAGAAGTGCAAATTCGATGCGCCGTTTTGTATGAAGAACTTTTTCTGGGTCAAAGATGTACCCTTTAACGTCATCCTCGCGGAAAACCTGCGATGTCTCGCAAATATTGCAGGAAAACTAGACCGCGGTTACGACGCGGAGTATTTCAATCACGAACGTGACGCGCTCGTACAAGCGATGCGCGACCTTATGCTCGAAGATGGCCTTTTCTGGTCTACACAGGGCGAAGACTACCGAAAGATTAAAGTGAAAACGTGGGCAATCTTTATGCCCCTCTTTGCAAAAATCCTCTCGCAAGAAGAAGCGAAGGTGCTTGTAGAAACACACCTTAAAAATCCAAAAGAGTTTTGGACCACGTACCCTATCCCAACCGTCTCAATGGACGAACCAGCATTTAATCCAAAGGAGTTTTGGCGTGGCCCCACATGGAGCGCGGTAAATTGGTTTATCTATAAAGGCCTTTTGAATTACGGATTTACCGACGAGGCACGCATCATAAAAGAAAAAACAGAGGAACTCCTCCATCTTTCAGGTACCAGAGAATATTTCAACCCGCTCACCGGTGAAGGAGGTGGAGCTCATAACTTTACCTGGGGAGGGCTCGTGCTGGATATGACGAGCTAAGAGCCTATCCACTATCTAACCGCATTTTATCAAGCAAAACATAGCTTGCCTGCCGAAATGTCCAAAATTCTGCGGTCTACGACCATTTCACTACCATTGCGTCTTTTTCGTCAGCGTATCACCACAGGAGTACTTCCATTTTTATACTCCTTTCAGTCGTTAAAAATCAGGTCGCTCGATATGCTTCCTCAAAATACGCAATTTTCGCAACGAATTTTGGACATTTCGGCAGGCATTAGATAGTGGATAGGCTCTAACGAGAAAGCAAGGCAAGTCCTCCATACAGGCCTCCATCATCACCAAGCTCCGCCTTTTTAAATACAGGGGTAGTAGGAAGCACACGTAACAGCTGTGTGGCATGCTCGTGCACGCGCTCAACGGAGAAAAACCTACCCTTTTCAGCAATGGCTCCACCAAGTACCACGACATCAGGCGACCAATGTAAAAGCGAATTATGTATCCCAACAGCAAGTGTCTGCTCAAACTCTTTCCATACAGCCTCATCGGTAATCTCTTCCGCGGGGACACCAAACTTCTTCCTAAGCGCAGAGCCAGAAGCCCGTGCCTCAAGATACCCCGCTTCCCTATCACACATATCGATAATTTGAAAACCCGGCTCAAACCCATACGCACTCGCGTCTATATTCCCCTCGACAATCCTTGCTCCTCCGATACCGGTCGAAATAGTAAAATACACAACAATGGAAAAACCTTTTCCTGCGCCATGCACAGCTTCACCGAGCCCAGCAAGAGCGGCATCATTTTCAAGCCGGACAGGAACTCCAAGAGCTTTTTCAAGCGCTTCGCGAAGGGGCTTCCCTTTCCACCCTCCGTTATTTGGCGAGTGAATGAGAACATTCCGATCCGTATCTAACGTCCCCGCAACACCACCAACAGCCTTTACAAGGCTGTTTCCGTCACATAGCTCTTGTGCTATACGTGAGAGCGTCTCAACCCCCTCGTCGAAATCGCGAGGAGTGGGGAGACTCTTTTGTGCACCAAGCGTTATACCGTCATGACTCACAGCAACTCGCATATTTGTCCCGCCGATATCAAAGAGAAGAAACATAAGAAAGTTAAAAGTTAAAAATGCAAAATTAAAAGTTGCAATTAAAAATGAAAAATGATTATTTCTTACCTTTCGTAGACAAAATAATCTTTGCCAAGATATTGGCTATTTCTAACAGTTCCTTCAACAACCACTCACCTTCTATCTTACTGCCGTTCCCTGTGTCGCGCAAAAGTGCGAGCCACACCTTCGACTCATTAGCCGATTTCAGTGCGTAAGTAATAAAGTTTGCAAAATCTTTCCGGGAAGATGCCGCTTGTGCCTCAACGAAATTTGCAATAATACTCGTTCCGCTTCGGAGTAGCTGTTTCCCCATTACCTGACATACTGATGTCTTAGGAAGTACGTCAATAAATTTGATTAAACGCAAAACCCAATTATATATTCTGTGCTTTAACTCAATTTTGAACTTTTCATTGGAATTTTGCATTTTGCACTTTGCATTTTTAACTTAGACGATGAGCTTTTTAAACTCCTCCACCATCGGTACCTGATCCGCCTCCGTGCCGTAGATTTTGGAAAGGTGCACGGCCGTCCAGTCGGCGACGAGAAGTGAATTGAACATTTTTTGGAGCGCGCTTCCCCCCTCAAACGGAACCTCGGTAACGGAAAGTCCCCGGGCTTCGTAGAGCTTTTTCGTCACCTGCATCCGCTTTTGATTCTGCGGGTGGTCGGCACTGTCCGTAAGAAAGATAAAGTGAAGTTTGCGCGACAGTCCTTCGGTGGTTTCTATGACATCAAACCCTGTCATCTCATTGTGGTTCAGCTCCGGAAACACGTTGTAAAAAGCTGGAATTTTACCCGTTTCATTAAATTTGATTTTCCAATTATAAGCGATGGCTTGATTTCTGGTAGAGGAATAGAGGACTGGAATTTCCCCCCGGAGCGATACCGCGAGTTCTTCACCTCTCCCTTCAAGTTCGGACGGCTGGAGCACGGAAGCAAGCTCCGCGAGTTCGGAGAGGAGTGTTTCATCTCGAAGTATGGCGACAAGCGCGAGCATCTGGAAACCGAGTCCTGAACGAGGCTGTACCTTGGTCGGCGGAAGCTCGACGTACGGAAGCATATTTTTTTGCGCAAATTCAAGCAACTTCCCCCCTTTGGCGATAACCGCGAGCGGTAGCCCTTTCGCGAGTGCCTGCTCCGCAAAATCAACCGCTTCTTCAGTATTCCCTGAAAATGAACTTGCGATAAGGAGCGAATCCTTAAGCCGAGCGGAAGAAAGCTCTGGAATACCGTAATCGCTGAATACCGATACATCAATCTGGGGTTTGTAGGCACGCAAAAGGTCGGCCGCGAGATGCGACCCTCCCATCCCGCCAACGATATATTTTTTTACGGGACGCAACTTCTCCGCATTCGTCACAACGGGTTTCCATTCAAACTGCGTATGAAATTGTTTGATAGCTTCTTCCATGGGTACACAAGATCTAAAACTCAAACAACGGCAATCCTTTAATCTTCTTGAAATGCGCGTCCTTAGTAACCAAAACTGAATTCGTCGAGAAAGCGGTTGCGGCAACAACCGCGTCGAGAAGCTTAACGTGGTATTTCTTGCGAACTTCGGCGGCAAGCTCCGCTACTCTAACATCCAGATTAACAATAATTGTTTGACTAATGAAGCTACGAAATGCCGACACTGCGATTTCGTTGATAAGTGGGTAGGACAGAAATTCTGCTATGGCAATACTGGGAACATAAAATACATCACCGTGGCGTTCTTCGAAAAACGACGTGGCAAAAGGTTCCGAAGCCGCGTGATAAATCAATATGTTGGTGTCGAGCGTATACATGACCGCGGGTGGCCAGACTTATCGTGCATTATCCCGTCGTATCCTCCTCTGCCAGGCGACGGGGTCAGGCTTTTTTTTACCTTTCCAGATGCCATCAATGGCACGCCATGCTTTGAGGTCACGCCGGACTTCTTTTTTTACCCCGCGCTCAAGAATTGGTCTTTTTGAAATCGTTGTTTTCATGACGAAAGTATATCACAGAAAGACTACTTCTAAAAACTCCTTTCACCGTAACATAAAAAATCCCCGCACCAACCTGATGCGGGGGAAAGACAAAGGACAAAGTTACCAAGTGCAGGGACGTAAGCAACAATGTCCAAAGCTCTAACGTGCGAGACGAAGCGCGATGAGGTCGCCAGCAACCAGCCGATGGCTCGGGTGCAGATCCCAGCCGAGGAGATAGCGCCCGAGGCTCTGGTTGTGACCGACGCACCAGACGTCGGAGTAGCCGTCGAACGAAATTGGGTCGCAACCAACCCTGAACGATTCGCCCAACTCCTGCTCTGGATGTGCTATCCGAACATATGGGCCGTCATCGGGCAGACATTTCGCCAAGTTGAACTTCTTGACGTGTTCCCAACCCTTCGGACCAAAAAAGTAGGTCTCGGCCCAGTCCACCACATCGAGCTGTTCGCTTGAAAAAACGCCGACAAGCGCAGTCTCGGACGGCCCGATGATGAAGTGTTGCGTCTGCCCCATCATCCCCCTCGCGTGAGGAGAGACGGGGTATGTCCCCTCCATCGCCGAGAGGAGCGTGGGTGCATCGGCTCCGTTCTTCGGAAGGACGAACAGATACTTTGGCGTCAAAACCGGCTTGAACATCATCGACGGCGCTGCTGGTGACTGCGTCTTCGAGCGAGAGGCGCGGGATTGGTTGCCTAACGCGACCAACTCTATCGCCAGATTATTCACCATTTTAATAGTAGCCGGATTTTCCGGCTCTCCGAGAATGCCAAGGTCTTCTGGCATTCCACCTTTTTCCAAGACCTTTTTTCCCAACATTGCCCAGTTCGTGCTGAGCGCGCCGGACAAACGCAAGACTGTCCGCCTGTTCTGCAGATTTGTTTTGCTCATTCTGTCTCCTTCGACACATCCCTCATCCGCCTTGGGCGGACCGCAGACATGTCATTAAGGGTTTTCTGTTGTGCTGTTTGTCCCATCGGAACCGGCTCGGCCACATAGCTTCGCCACAGCAGAAAATCCTCGCCTCTTGCCCCGAGCCATGTCGAGGGACTTTCTGCTGTGGCGAATTTCACAAACATTTCAAGGTGCCGTCAAAGACACTACCATGAATATACCCCTCCCGTCAAAACAGAATGTGCACGTAGCATTTGCTCACGGCCGTTAGCAAATGCTACGTGTGTTTGAAAATTATAAATTGTCTCCCTTCGGGAGATCTCCCGAAGGGAGAAAAATTGAAAATTCGTCACAAAAGGGTTCTTACCCTTTTGTGACGTCGTGCCCGCCAAACTGATTACGGAGCGCGGAAACCACCTGGCCCGTATAGCTTGGCTTTTTTTGTGACTGAACTCGAAACTTCAATGAATCTTCGATGATTTTCACCGGAACCTTAAGCTTTTTCGCGGTCTTTACTGTCCAAAGACCTTCACCACTATGTGATACTTTCCCAGAAATACCTTTGAGTGTTTCTCCGTGCTCCTTATACGCTTGCGCGAGCCATCCCACCAAACGTGACTCAATCACACTTCCTTTGTTATACAACTCGACTATTCTCTTAAGGTCTAGTCCAAGCTTTATTCTCTTTCCGCGTCTGTCTGCGTCAAGTCCGCGTCGTTCTGCGGTGTAAAGCACTTCAAACCCCTCGCCAATTGCCTGCATCATGCCGTACTCAATGCCGTTGTGAACCATTTTTACAAAGTGTCCTGCACCGGCCTTTCCCACATGCGCGTATCCATCAAGCACAGCGAGATCCTTAAAAATCTTTTCATATTTTTTAAAAACATTCTCATCACCCCCAACCATAAGGCACGCTCCTTTTCGAGCTCCCGATGGTCCACCAGACGTTCCGCAGTCAAGAAAAGTAATTCCCTTCTTAGCTAACTCTTTTGCACGCACAGCAGACTGCTCAAAAAAAGAATTACCTCCATCGATAATAGTATCGCCTTTACTCAGATGAGGAACAAGGTCTTGTAACACATCGTCAACAACGCCGTGAGGGACCATAAGCCAAATCAGCCGTGGGGCGCGAAGTTCTGCGCACATATCGGCGTACGTAAGCGCAATCTCGGCTCCCGCCTTTTCTGCCCGCTTACGAGGACCCAAACTTCGATTCCAGGCAACCACCCGATGACCATATTCAAGCAAACGTTCAACCTGTGCCAATCCCATCTTTCCTAAGCCGATGTATCCTATAGTCATGTAGTATGTATTAAGTAGTAAGTATGAAGAACTCTTTATGTCACGACATTATACATAATGCGTAATACATTATACGTTTCCTGGTCCTTCGCTTCCCTTCTCATACTGCTGTAAGGGAACCTTAACCCATTTCTCGAGTATCGGTGTAATAATCTTCCACTGCGCCTTCACTTCTTCAGTTGAGGCAAACAACGTTTGGTCACCCCGTATCACATCAAGAAGCACTCGTTCGTACGCATTTGACCCTTGCCGTTCAACAGCATCCTTCCCGAACGAAAAGGAAAGAGTTTTCGATTCGAGTTCAAAGTGAAACCCAGGTTTTTTCGCCCAAAACAAAACAGAAATACTTTCATCGGAAATGTTAAAGGTGAGTACATTCTGATGTGGCGACTCGTGCCCCTTAGGACACAAGCACGGCGCCGGTTTGAAATACACATGGATTTCAACCGCCGAGCGGTTAAGTGCCTTTCCGCTTTCGAAAATAAACGGAACTCCTTTCCACCGCTTGTTTGCAATATGCGCTGTCATTTTGAAGTACGTCTCCGTATCGGATTCCGGACGAACCCCCACTTCACTTCTGTATCCTTCGTACTGTCCCCGCACGACATGCTTCGCTAACTTCTTTATATCAACCGACACCTTTCGGAGCACATCGCAACGGGCAGAGCGAATCGACTCCGCCCCCATCGCTCCCGGATTTTCCATCGCGACAAGAGCGAGCATCTGAAGCATGTGATTTTGACCCACGTCACGAAGTTCACCGACCGGGTCAAAGAACGCCCCCCGTCCTCCCGCCGTTCCTTCTTTAAGAAAGAGTATCTCAACTCGCTCAATATGCTTGGAGCTCCAGAGTGGCTCAAATAACCCATTGGAAAAACGAAACGAAACGATATTTTGCACCGCTTCTTTTGCAAGATAATGGTCGATACGAAATATCTGGTCTTCTTCAAATAGTTTTCCGAGCAACTGGTCGAGATGCTCTGCTTCTACCTCATTGTTTCCAAACGGCTTCTCAACCAAAACCCTCGTCCACGCCTTCTCTTCATTAGGAAGTCCGGGGGCACACGGTATAGCAAGCCCTGACTTAGAGAGCTTTGTGAAAACAGTTTCGTAGAGACTTGGGGGAACCGCAAGATAAAAGAGCTTATCGGAACACACACCGTTCTTCGTATCCCTCTCGGCGAGAAAGGCGCCGAGGCTTGCATAACTATCGGCATTACTTAAATCTCCTTGATGGTAAAAAGCTTTTGAGACAAACTCTTCCGGTTCAATCACCTTTCCGTTTGCCTTAGCGGCAAGAGCGTTTTGAATATATGCCCGAAACTGATCGTGACTAAACGTTTTTCGAGAAAAACCAACAATCTCCGTCTTTTCCGGTAACAACCCCTTCTGGTAAAGGTCAAAAAGTGCCGAAGCGAGCTTCTTTTGAAAGAGGTCCCCGGTGGCTCCGAATATGACAATCGTAAGTGGTTTAGAAGACATAGGTGCCCATTGTACCATTTTTACTAAGAGCCTATCCACTATCTCGCGGTACCCAGTCCATAAAAGCCTTATTTTTAGGCGAAAAACGAGGCGGAGTCCGAAACATAATGAATTATGTTGAGGACGAGACGAAGTTTTGGAGCCAAAAATAAGGCTTTTAGGACAGGGGGAAGATAGTGGATAGGCTCTAAGGTAAGAAAAAACCCCTCCGACCAGTGTCGGAAGGGTCTCGTTATTGTATTTATTCTGACACGCCTTCGCTTGGCTTCTCTTCTTTTTTCGTATTCTCACTTGCGTGCACATCTACTTCGTAGTTCGTGTTTTGCGCTTCAAAGAAGTTCACGAGTTCGAAGACGTCGGTCGCGGTACTCATCCATTTGGCCGGATTGCGAGCGTTGTAGTGTTTCTGAAGACCGAGCTCTTCCAAACGACGGTCAGTGACGTACTGTACGTACTGGTTGACATAGTCGGCATTGAGACCGAGGATTCCTCGTGGGAAGAGATCTCTGTTGTATTTTGTTTCGAGCTCTACACCTTCGATGATAATATCCCTGATTTCGTTCGCAAACTCTGGAGTAAGTAAATCAGGATTTTCTTCAAGGGCGGTATGCACGAGGTTGATACCGAATTTAAGATGGAGCGACTCATCGCGAAGTACCCAGTTAATCATCGAACCGAAGTTGCGAAGCTGGTTTCTCTGACGGAATGAAAGAGCCACCATAAAGCCGGAATAGAACCAAATACCTTCCATGACAATGTTGGTAGCAACCAGATTTCGGATGAAGTCTTTCTTCCCTTCGGTACTTTCGATATCGAGAACAGTTTCAGTCATACGGCGAAGATACTTCAAGATGTATTCCTCTTTCGCCTTCATCGACGGCATCTCGAGATGAATACCGAAAATCTTTTCGCGGTCGAGTGGAAATGTTTCAAGTACGTACTCAAAGGCGACGCAATGGTTTGCCTCTTCCCACATAACCTTTGCGAGATAGAGATGAGCTTCGGGTGCCTTGATGTACGGGTACATACCAAGCGCAATCGAGCGGTTAACGATAAGCTCGGCCGGATTGAAGAAGGCCATGAGGAATGATACCGCATGCCGTTCATCGTCGGTCATCTTCCCCCAGTCTTCCAAGTCTTCTTTGAGCGCGATTTCATGAGGAAACCACGTGTTACGTACCGCTTGATTGTATAAATCGTATGCCCATTGGTACCGAATGGGGTGAAGAACCATATCTTCAGGTTGTGCTTTTCCAATTAACATAAGAACGTACAACCTACCACCGACAACCTACAACATCAAGTTTTGTTGTTGGTTGTGAGTTATTGGTCGTTGGTGAAATTACTGACAACTATCGCAAATAAACTGATCTTGAGGATCTTCTGGCGCAACCGAGTCGGTTACCCCAGCGTGTACCTGACTGAACCCACGACCTGACGTCCCCATGCCGACGTTGCCTGACACCTGTGGTATTGATTCTCCCGGGACGAATACCGCCTCCGTCTCCCCCATGCCGACGTTGCCTGACACCTGTGGTATTGATTCTCCCGGGACGAATACCGCCTCCGTCTCCCCCATGCCGACGTTGCCTGACACCTGTG
>Ga0210057_1000379_pt1 | contig 74586 bp, 76 predicted proteins | sample CryGeyCG2114_010_2_FD_183968 | JGI IMG/M metagenome (GOLD analysis project Ga0210057, IMG submission 183968) | Groundwater microbial communities from aquifer - Crystal Geyser CG10_big_fil_rev_8/21/14_0.10 (SPAdes) (version 2) | ecosystem: Environmental > Aquatic > Deep subsurface > Groundwater ...
CATAACAAGGCATATCCGGTTCAAAAATTTTGCACTTTATAATAAATTAAGGAAAGCAAAATTTTCTCTCCCAAATTTTTCTTTCGCTCCGCTTCAGAAAAACTTCGGATATGCCTAACGTTATATGTAATTAAATTTAAATTTTATTAAAAAATAATTTATATGAATATAATCGAAAAGTCCTGGAAGAAAATATTAAAAAATTATTCTGAACCGACTGTATTAAAAGACAAATTACTAAAACCATATTTTTCTAAAGTCAAATTAGCAGAACCGATTTTGGATATTGGCTATGGAACAGGATATTTTTCTGAGCTAATTTCAAGAAAATCAAATAATATTTTTGCAGTAGATCTTTTTGATAACACTCCTGAATCATCAAAAGTACAATATTATAATATGGATGCAGCATCATTAAATTTTCCAGATAAAACGTTTGGAGATATTTTAATGATAAATGTGTTGTCTTGCGTAGACACAGCGAAAAAACGTATAAAAATATTATCTGAAGCAAATCGTGTTAAAAAAGATACTGCAAAAATATATCTAGTATTAATGTCTGAATCACTACACAAAACTCCAATAGATGACAGATTGTTAAAAACAGAATCAATTAATTCACGTAAGTTTAAACTCACGTTCACGAAAAAAAACAACCAAAAAATATCCTTTGATGATTACTTGATAACCAAGAATGAGTTAGAAAAATATCTTAAAAAAACAAATTTAAAATTAATTAAAGAGCATCCTTTCATGCACAATGGCAGAGAAATATATAAATTATTTATTATTGAATAAAATTTAAATTTAACTTCTCCGCTTCGCTCCGACCACGCTGCGCTCTCGCTATCGCTCGGGACATATAACACAGAGTATCTGGTTCGGCTCTCGGCTCGAGCCTCACACAAATTCAGTTTCCGTTTTTTGTTGGACTGGCAACAGGCCAGCCAATTATAACAAAAAGCTCTAACTGAACTTCAGATATTCTTGATACGTTATGTGAAATATTATCACCTAGTGATACTCTAATGATTAATAATATGGATTTAAATTTCAACGACCACGATTTTAAATTACTACTACATACTGAAAAAATTTATAATACAAGAATAAACTACTTTATAGTATTTCAATCGATTTTCTTCGCATCTTATTTTAATATGGTAAAGCATGGGGAGTTTAACTACCCCGTACCACAAAAGTATATTTTTCTATCTATAGTGATCCTATTGACTATAATTTGGATTATAATTGATTCTAGAACATATAGAATAATAGGAATGATGAAAAAAAGATGCGAAGAAAATCATATTAAATTTATTTCGCTAAATAATTGCGTACCTATAAATTTTTTCTCAGGCATTATTATACCTTTTGTGTTATTTTTAATGTGGGTAGCTTTTTTAATTCTAGAAATTGTTTTATAAAACTAGGTGATAATACATCACATAACACGGAGTATCTGGTTCGCTAGCTAAATAAAAAATTTAATTTTATGCATATAGACAGAAAAAAGGTAATCAAATTTATAACCATTGTTTTATGGATTGGCTTTTTTGTGGTATCGACTTTGATTTATTATGTTAATCATTATCTACCAAAAGGCCCCCTATATCCTACCGGAGATATTGTGTGTGAATATGACGGCAGAGGTGCGTGCGCAGAAAGTTATATAGAAGAAGTTCGGGGCCTAAATATTCCTGAGTGGGCAAAATTTTTCAAAAAATCAGAAGGAGAATTGTTATGGATGGCTTTATTATTTTTTGCAATAGTTCTACCATCATTTAAAGAAAAGAAAAACGATGCATAAAATTAAATATTTCATTTTTAACGCTCGCTCACCCAAATTTTATAATTTTCATTCGGTGGCGCTACCACGCAATTATACCAAATGAAAATTATAAAACTTCAGATACTCCGATACGTTATACGAAATTTGCTGCTTCAGCAAACTGTCGTATAACAAAGTGTATCTGATTCGTTCGCTAAAAATTAAAATATTTTTATAACTAATTTAAAACCTATGAAACAAGAAAACATCAAGACCCCTCAAGAGATTGAAGAGTCTAAAAATTATTGGCCAATGGTCATAGCTATAGTTATTACCGCCATTATCTTTGGTGGCTTGATTTATGCTTGGCAGGCTTACAGGATTAATAAAATAGAATCTAATGCTAATGATAAAATTAGTTCCTTAGAACAGCAAATAGCTAATTTACAAACCAAACTTAATGATGCTACAAAACTAACTAACTCAATGTATAACAAAGCCACCAAAGACAATTCAGTAGTGATGAAAACTTATTCAAATGATAAATTTACATTAATATACCCAGAAGAATACACAATAGAAGAAACTACTGATAGCCTTAGTCTTAGCGGTAATAATGCCTTTGATGTTCTTGTTATTCAAAAAGATGAAAACAGAAAAATGGAAATTTTTAGAGAGGGGTCTTATGACACAGGTCTTTCTATGGAAAATCCCTCAGAAGAAGATTTGAAAAGATGGGAAGAATGGGTAGAAGAAACTATTTCAGATTATAGGCTATATACCCATGGAGAGTTAATGTTAGAGGCTTTTCTGTGGTTACCAGAAAATGATAAAACCACAGAAGAAGAGATGCTTACTATATTCAATTCAATCAAGGAAAAATAAAAACATTTTAATTTTTTACGCTCACTCTTCCAAATTTATAATAGTTTCGCTATTATAAACTTCAGATACACTTGATACGTTATACGAAATTTATTTCTGATCATATAAAAACATGAACTATTTAAAAGAGTTAGAACAATTAAATCTACCAGCAGGAAAATTTGCTATATTTGGTAGTGGACCAATGGCTGTGCGGGGAATTAGGGAGTCTAATGACATAGATATTATTGCTAAACAAGATGTGTGGGATGATTTGGTTAAAAAATATCCAGACGCATTGAATGGTGAGCCACCTCATTTGGAGATTGGTAATATTGAGGTCTATATCCATTGGTTGAATTTAACTGACAAGATAGATGAAATGATAGATAATGCGGAAATAATCGCAAATTTTCCTTATGTGCAACTTAAATATGTAGTTGAGTGGAAAAAAGTAGCTAACAGGGAAAAAGATGTTAGGGATCTAGAACTTATTGAGAAATATAGCAGAGATCAGAAATAAGCATCGTATAACACAGAGTATCTGATTCGCGAGCTTATTAAATAAATTTAATAATGAATCGCTCGCTCTTCCAAATTATTTTGCAATTATTTTAACTTCACTCTATTATTTAATAATAATTAATTTTAGATAAATCACCTTTATGAAAATAACTATTTGCGGTAGTAGTGTCTTCAGGAAAGACATGGTTGATTACAAACAGAAACTTCTGGAATTAGGGCATGAAGTTATCGTGCACCCTGATTATGAAGCGATCGTGCGCGGAGAAAAACAGGATTTGTTGCACAAAATTCAAAACGAGCATGCTACCGCCAAGAAAGAAGGAGGATATATTAAATGGTATTATGATGCGATTGCTAATAGTGATGCGATTCTCGTTTTGAATTTTGATAAAAAAGGCATTAGCAATTATATCGGCGGTAATACTTTAATGGAACTCGGATTCGCGCACGTTAATGGTAAAAAAATCTTTTTACTGCAAAACATTCCAGAAGTTTCTTATAGAGATGAAATTGAGGCTATGTATGACGTTATTTTAGACGGTGATTTATCTAAAATTGTATAATTAGGTTCGTGAAGTTAATAATTGCAAAATAACTTCAGATACTCCGGATACGTTATACGAAATATTGTTCTTTAAAATAAAATACTTTTAGGAGGTACTTTTAATTCAATGTGTTTCACGTTATTTGGAGATTAAAATGAAAAATCTATCTAGATTTATCCTGCATTGCCTAATGGTGCTAATGGTGCTATTTGGCATTTCTCTTTGTGTATTTATATTTTTCTTGAAAGACGTCAGTCCGATTTTAGCTATACCGCCTATGTATATGTTGTTATCAATGATTTCCTTGTGCTATATTAGCTTTGGTATATATTATATATACCTATTGCACACCAACACATGAAGAAAGCATTGATACAATAAAACTCCTTATAATTTTAATAGCGGGAGTAAAATATTCCCGCTACCTCCTAAAAGTATTTTGTTTAGTCGCTACCGCGACTGCCTAACGGCCAAGGACAATACATCGTATAACACAGAGTATCTGGCTACGCTTAAAATAAATTATATTATTTTTTGTACGAAAAAACCACCATACACGTACGGTGGTTTTATAACCTATAAAGGTTTTTTACGAATAACTGCTATTTCAGCAAACTCGCAAAGTGTATGGAATTCAATGTCAGCCATTAAAACACCGGCAATTTTTTTAATTTCATCTTTTGATAACGATTTAGAAAATAATCCGTCATCACTAACAACTACATTATTTTCTATTTTCACGTTTTTCCAACCTTCTTCTTCGTACATTTTTTTACGAATTTCTAAGCCAGTTTTAGTTGGGGGATAGAAATCAAAATATACTTCTTTTGAATAGTTTAATAACCAGAAAAGTATATTAATTACATTTCCTTCGCCCTCAAAATCACTAATAGTACCCATGTTCAATACGGCAACATCAAATTCACCGAGCGGACCGTTATAAGCTGGGTCTAGCTTGAGCATGTCTTGCTCAAAAAACATAACATTTTTTAAACCCAATTCATATGCTTTATCACTAGCATATTCCAAAAATTTTGGCACCATATCGATACCAAGAACATCTTTATTGTTCTCAGCTAAGACGAATGCATCATGACCTAAGCCAGACCCAGCAACCAAAACTGTCTTGTTAGTGATGTGCTCTCTAAAAAAGGCACTCTCTTTTTCAAAAAAATTGCCTCTAATTTTAGCAATCTCAGGATTATGAGCATTTAATAATCTTTGTTTGATTATTTCAACATTAGTATAGTCTAAAGACATTTTTACCTCCACGATTAAACGAACAATTAATAAAACACTTTATATTGTTTTACTAAATTAGTCAATTATTCATATAAAATAATATAATTTATTTTGCTTCGCCCAAATTTCTATACATTTTTATTTTACCTATGGTAAAATAAAAACATAGAAACTTCAGATACACTTGATACGTTATACGAAATAATTAAATTAATTTTCAGCAGAGCTGAAAATAGACAAATAAATTTATTTACTAATTTAAAAAATATGGATCAAATCAAAAACATGCCAGCCCCCAAGAGCAAGAAGAAAAAAATCATTATTACCATAATAATAGTATTAGTGGTGCTAGGTGGTTGGGCTGGTTTAACTAAAGCGGGATATATTCCTAATTACATGGGCATTGAAGCATTGTGTTCTGAATCAGATTTAACAACTTTAAACACTTATGAACGTTATCAAGACTTACCGCAAGAACAACCTATAAAAAAAATTGATCCAGGACCCATGATGGACTTAAAACCCGTCATCTATCTCTACCCATCCCAACCACAAAATGTTAAAGTGGCCATTGACTATGATGGTAGATTTTCGGTTACTTATCCAAAATATGGTGCTGAGGGCTGGAATGTTTTTGCTCAGCCTGACGGTAAAATTATTAATCTAGCTGATAACAAGGAATATAGCTATTTATTCTGGGAAGGTCTTCATGATGAGGATGTGAATTATGATATGAGTCGTGGTTTTGTCGTGACTGGTGCTGATACGGCTGAATTTCTCCAAACGCATCTGGCTGTTCTAGGTTTAACACCTGTGGAGTATAATGAATTCATTGTATATTGGCTACCTCAAATGTTACATAATAAATATAACCTAATTCACTTTGCTACTGAATCAGAATATCATGATAGAGCTAGATTAAATATTGAACCGCAGCCAGATTCTATCTTGAGAATATTTATGGTTTTTCAATCATTAACAGAGCCAGTCGAGGTGGTAGCACAAGAAATTCAGCCTTTTGTTAGAGAGGGATTTGCTGTTATTGAATGGGGTGGGACTGAAATAGAATAAATTTATTTATTTGTCACTCACTTCGCTCGTTAATTTAATTACATCGTATAACAGCGTGTATGCGGTTCGCGCTTGGCTAACGCCAAATGCTCACCCAAATTCAGTTTCCGCTTTTTGTTGGACTGGCAACAGGCCAGCCAATTATAACAAAAAACTCCAACTGAACTCCGCATACACGCGATACGTTATACTAAATACCCAACAACTATATTTATGCAAAAAACAAAAACAACAGGAATTTTAATGATTGCCTCAGCTACAATTCTCATCATTTTGGTGGCTGGGTATGCTATTATATTTTCTGTTTTTGGAATTAAATCCGGCGGATCATTTTCAATGATTATTCCCTTGCTTATAATCGCTATTGTCATAATTATAGCCCTATCCTTTCTTCTACGCGCAGGAATCAAAAAAATAAAAAATAACAACCAACTAATAAACAAATAATTTTTAAAACTTGATGCGAATATTAACGAAGCAGTGGCATCTAAAGCTCAAATATTAAAAGAAAGGTTTAATTTATAGTTTTTTTTATTTATAATTAAGGAGGAAATATGAAAAAACAAAATACAAAGTCTAATTTAAAAAATGTTTGGCTGGCTGTTGCTTTAATTTTTATCATCAACCTCATCGTCAGCGGAAGCCTTTGGGCTTGGCAAAACTCCCGTTTGAAATCAAGTGAGAGAAAACTAGATGATGGTAATTATAAATTGGCTCAAAGAGTGGCTGGCACTCAAAAAAGTTTTGATGAGCGTCTTCAAAAAATTGAAGACCAACTCAACCCAAAAGCTCAATCAATTGAAGATGAAATTAAAACAGAAGAAATAGAAACTAATTCCAAAAACATACGTTTAGAAAACGGGGATGTTTATTACACCAACAAACAGGGGATTGAATCAAAAATAGCCAAAGCGGTTAATGACTCCGAAGACCCAACCAAAAATACTACTTACATCCAAGCCAAAATATCACCAAATGAAAATTTTATCATTCTCCTTAGCCGAGGCTGGGAATGGACTATGACTGGTGTTTATGATATCGCTTCTAAAAAAAGCTATTATGCAAACTTTAGCGGTTTTAGTGAGTGGTTGCCGGACAACAGACTTAAAGTCACAGGGGAGTGCGGTATGGGAAGCCCTTGTGGCATCTATGAATCGATAGACGCCAAAGCACCTTGGGTTCTAAAAAAAGTTAGCGATGGCTCTGAGTAAAAATACATAGACAATTTTACCATGGACTGGAAAACAGAAAACAATTCATTAATTAAAGAATTTGAATTCGCCGGCTTCGGCGAGGCGATTGGTTTTGTTAATAAGATTTTACCATTAGCCGAAGAGGCTGATCATCATCCTGATATTTTTATTCATAACTACAAAAAAGTTAAAATAATATTAAGCACTTACGAAGAAAATAAAATTACTCAAAAAGATTATTCTCTGGCAAAAAAAATTGATGATATTATTTAGAGATATTTATTTAATCAAAAATAAAATCCCTAGCTGATTTTGCTAAGGATTTTTTGTTTGATGATTATTTTTTAATGTAATCGATGATTAAAAGAAGAATTGTAATAACTAAAAGCGACACAGACACATAAAATACCAGACAGGCGATAACATAAGAAGTCCAGCTAATTTTTTTAGCTCTCATGAGAGCGTCATGATCTACTTTTTTTAGCTCTCATGAGAGCGTCATGATCTACTTCTTGATCAGCCATAAGGCTCGCAACCCTTTGGTAAATGGCATTTGCCGGTTTGTATTTTTTTATTTCTTTTTTTATCCGATTATCTCGTTTCAACTGATTGTTAAACGCATAGACACCGGATATTATCATAACAGCCAGCCACAACCACCAATATGATATAATAAATTCCATGAGCTCCATTTTTACCTCCTATACAATAGAAAAACTGAATTAAATTTCGTTATAACACGGGGTTAAAAAATCAAAAAATAAAGAATTAATAAAATTATCAAAGAGATAATGGCGTAAAAAACAGTTTCAATAAATCTGCCTTTAGCCTCAATTTTGCTTATGCCAGGCTTGCCTAATGCTTGGCAACTAGGGCAAACACCGTCTTTGTAGTGAATACTGTACCATTCTTTCCCACAATGAATACAGGTTTCTTTTCTGTCTTTACCCACTTCATCTAAATTTCTAAAAAAAGCATCAGAAAGATTATCCATGACATTACTCCTTTTTTTATTTAAAATAACTATTTTACTTATACATATAACATGGCACAAAATATAAAAAATGTCAATATATTGCTAAAAACCCTAAAAAATGCTTAAATTAAATACTAATCAACTAAACTAAAAGTATGAAAAATATATTATTTCTAACGCTAGCCGTAAGCCTGCTGTTGGGCGGTTGCACTTTGTCGGACAATTTAAAATCAGTGGGGATTAGTCAAGAACCATCAGCCAACAACACAGAAACGCCTATAAAAAATGAGTCAACGGTGACTGAAGAAAAACCGACTAATAATAAAAATTCATTGGATTTAAGCAATCAGCAATTAAGCAAAATTCCCGACCAAACTTTTAAGCAAAGCGACTTGGAAGAATTAAATGTTTCAAACAATCAGTTAACCGGCGCCATCCAAGCCGAAATCAGACAACTGCAAAAACTTAGAGTGCTAAACGCCAGCAACAATTCCATGACCGGCGTGCCGGCAGAGATTGGCCAGCTAACCAATTTGCAAATTTTGGATTTATCAAACAACCAGCTGACCGGTCTGCCTAATGAACTGGGTAATTTAAAAAATTTACAGACGCTTAACCTTTCCGGCAACAGCTACTCGGAGCAGGACTTGAAAACTATCATGGAAAAATTACCAAGCGGGGTGCAGATTATTAAATAAAGACAAAAGGACACGAGATTGCCACGCCCTTCGCTCCGCTACGGGCTCGCAATGACAGGAGGACACGAAACCTGTCTGCCAGTAGGCAGGTTGCCACTCCGTCCCGCCTGAGCGGGAGCGGATCACAATAACAGAATTCTCTAGGCAAGACTCTTAAATAATTAAGGCTAAAATAAAAAAGTGACAGACGAAAAAGATTCTAAAAAATTTTTACTATTAACCCTGGAATACCCGCCGTTCAAGGGGGGTGTGGCGCATTATTATGGCCACATGGTTAGACATTGGCCTGAAGGCGAGGTGATGGTGATTGATAATAGCCAAAATAAACTTGTTGACGACAAACGAAATTTTTTAAAATGGTGGCCGGCAATAAAAACTTTAAGTGCCAATTTAAGAGCAGGTGAGACTAGCTATGTTTTAGTTGGTCATCTCTTGCCTTTGGGCACAGTGGCTTGGCTGTTGTCGTTTGTTTTTAAATTTAAGTATTGTGTTTTTTTGCACGGCTATGATTTAAGTCTTGGCTGGGCGCAAGAACGCAAGCGTTGGTTGATTAAAGCTATTTTGAATCGAGCCGACAAAATTATCGCCGCCAATTCCTATACCCAAAAACAAGCCCAAGAAATTATAGATTACACCGCCCGCCATAAGGTGTTTTTGGTTAATCCGGGCGTAGAGGCCGAAACCATCGCTTATAATGAAGCAGAAATTGAGACCCTGAAAAAACGCCATAATTTAAGCCAAAAAACGGTTTTATTGACCGTAACGCGCCTAGTGGAAAGAAAAGGGGTGGATATGGCCCTAGAAGGCCTAAAATTGGCCCTAAGAGAGGTTTTTGACCTGTTCTATGTCATTATAGGCTATGGCCAAGATGAGGCCCGCTTAAGGCAAAAAATAGCCGATTTAGGACTTAGCCAAAATGTCTTGATTTTAACCGATGATAGCGATAAATTAAGCTGGTATAAATTGGCTGATATCTTTATTATGACGGCTAGGCAAATTGGTGCTGATGTAGAGGGTTTTGGGATTGTTTATTTGGAAGCCGGTTTGGCCGGCAAACCAGTAATCGCTGGTGCCTGTGGTGGTGTAGCCGACGCTGTGGCCGATAATGTTAACGGCCTAATGGTTGACGGCGTCAAACCAGAGCAAATTGCCGAAGCTATTATCAAATTGGCTAAATACGAAAAACTCCGCCAACGACTCGGCGATGAGGGTCGAAGAAGAGCCCTAACCATGTTTAATTGGCGAGGACAGGCAAAGAAAATTTTTGAATTTTTAAATTAAAAACTACGAATACAAATTATTATAAACCTACAAACACTATTGCTGTCATCCCGAACTCGTTTCGGGATCTCGTAATATTAAGACAATAATAAACATCCGATCCTGAAACAAGTTCAGGATGACAATTGGTGCGCTGTCACTTTATAATTTTTAACTTTAAACTTTACTTTTTTATTTTTTACTTAATATATGATTAGCGTTATTATTCCCGTTTACAACCAAGCTAAAAGACTGGCAAAATGTTTAGACAGTCTTTTAACGCAAACTTACAAAGATTACGAAGTTATTGTGATTAACGACGGCTCAAAGGAAAATATTGGCATGGTTATTGATAAATTTACGCCACTGCTTGGCAACAAACTAAAATATATTCGCCAAGAAAATAAAGGCGCGCCAATGGCCAGAAATCGTGGCGCCAGCGAAGCTAGGGGTGAGTATTTTTTGTTTTGTGATGCTGATATTCAGATGACGCCGGATATGTTGGAGCAGATGCTCAAAACACTAGCCGACAACCCCCGAGCCAGCTACGCTTATGCTTCTTTTAAGTATGGTTACAAAACTTTTAAATTATTTCCTTTTGATGCTGGCAAACTCAAACAGATGCCCTATATCCACACAACCTCTTTAATTAGAGCTAAAGACTTTGTTAAATTTGACGAGGCTTTAAAAAAATTCCAAGATTGGGATTTGTGGTTGACTTTATCAGAGCAGGGGAAGAGCGGAATTTGGATTGACAAAATTCTCTTCAAAGTCACCGGCGGTGGCACCATGAGCGCCTGGTTTCCAAAAATCTTTTTTAAACTACCACTTAAACCAAGCTGGATAAAAAAAGAAATAAAAAGATATGATGAGGCTAAAATTTTAATCAACAAAAAACATGGAATTTAAAGAAATAGAAAAAAAATACTGGGATTCTTTTTATCAAAAATCAAAAACAGACTATAAGGTTGATCGTGATTTGCCTTTTCATGATGACTTTAAAAATCCGATTAAAAGATTACCAAAGGGATCAAAAATTTTAGAACTAGCCTGTGGCTTGAGATGCGAAGGCATTGAATTTGCAAGAAATCAAATGATTGTCTATGAAACTGATATTTCTGAAGAGGCAGTAAATAAAGCCAAAAACACTTACAGAAATTTGAATATATCAGAATTTGGAAAATTTTTAACATGTGATGCCGAGAATCTTCCATTTGAAGATAATTTTTTTGATGCCGTGCTTATTGCCGCGTCTTTTCACCACTTACCAAATCCGGAAAAGGCCATGGCGGAAATGAAGCGAGTAGCAAAAAGTGGTGGTTATGTTATTCTGGGACTAGAACCAAATGCCTGGCCATACTATACTATTTTTAAAATTTTATTACCCATAAAAAAATTTATTAGACGGCGAGATCAGAAAATTTTAAATTCAATTGCCGACGACGAAACTTTTGGCTTTAATAAAAATAGTTTTAAAAAACTTTGCAAGCAAGCTGATTTAAAAATTATCAATATAAAACGAGCTAAGTATTTGAGTGAAATTTATGACTCATGGCTAAGGTTGTACTCAAAATTAACAAAGACCAATCAAGAGCCCAATCGAAAAACTCAACTGATGTTATGTCGAATAGATACTCTTATTAGTAAAATTCCAATCTTAGATCTTCTTAATTGGCACTGGAGTGTTATTTCTCAAAAAAAATAATTAATAACATTTTTGCGTTAATATTATGAATTTTAAAAAAATATTCAATAAAAATTTTCGTTTAATTTTATTGCTAATTATTTTAGCGGAGTCGCTTTCTTATGCCGGTTTTTGGTGGCCGGTTGTTAATTCAATTGGTTTTTTGGTTGTTTGTTTGGGCGCCCTAGCTTTATCGCTAAAAAATATTAAATACGGTTTGCTTTTAGTTTTTGCCGAATTGTTTATCGGTTCTATGGGGCGTTTATTTTTTTTGGACTTAGGCGGTCTGAATATATCCATCAGAATGGCTTTGTGGCTAATTATAATGTCTGTCTGGTTGACTAAAATTTTAATAGCCACTTTTAAAAAAGAAACCACGCTGGCTAGTTATTTTAAACTGCCTTACGGCAAATATTTTTACACCTTGGGTGCTTTTATTATTTTGGGCTTGCTTATTGGCTATTTAAACCACAATCAAATTAATAATATTTTCTTTGATTTTAACAACTGGCTTTACTTAATCTTGCTTTTTCCCTTGTCGAATAGTTTCAAAACCAAAGACGACTGGCAAGACTTGTTTCAAGTTTTTAGCTTAGCCACGTTTTGGCTATGCACTAAAACTTTAATTCTTTTGTACACCTTTTCTCACAATTTATTTTGGGCTAATTTAGAAATTTATCGCTGGTTAAGAATTAGTGGTGTGGCTGAAATTACGGAAATGCAAAGCGGTTTTTATCGGTTGTTTTTTCAATCACATATTTTTGTCCTGCTGGCTTTCTGTTTGCTGTTGCCAATTATTGCCAAAGCCATAAATAACAAAGCAAAAACTTTTTGGGTAGACTTTGTCCAAATTTCAGTCGCTTTGGCGGTTTTGATTATCGGCATGTCCAGAAGTTTTTGGGTTGGCTTGGCCGTGGGCGGTTTATTTTTTATTGTTTATTTACTTAAACAAAAATTTAGCCCTCAGTTTTATTTAAAATTTTTAAGCTGGTCTTTTTTAAGTCTGCTGGCCGGCGTGATTATTATTACAATCTTGGTAAAATTCCCATACCCAACACCCGGCCGAACACTTTGGGCTTGGGATATTTTAAACGAACGCAGTCAACTTGATGAATCAGCTGTATCTTCACGCTGGAATTTGTTGCCGAAACTTTGGCAAGAAATTTCTCAGGCGCCAATCTTAGGCAAAGGCTTTGGCACGACTGTGGTTTATCAGTCCAGTGATCCCAGATTTTTGGAACAATCGGCCGACGGTCTCTATGAAACCTATGCCTTTGAATGGGCGTGGCTTGATCTTTGGTTGAAACTGGGTATTTTAGGTGTCTTGATTTATTTATGGTTTTTGATTAAACTCATACGCGATGCTTTAAGTCTAAAACAAATAGGCGTAGTTTTGTGTTTAGTTGCTTTGGCTATGGTTAATGTTTTTACGCCATATTTAAACCACCCCTTGGGCTTAGGAGCGCTTATGCTGATTGCCACCTGGCTTAGTGGACAAAAACAAATTCACAAAGCATAAATCAATCAACTTTGTTATGTTGCCAAATTTTCAAATTTAAGTTATTATTCTTATCAATTATACATTCTCAACAAAATTTATGACTGATCAAATTATCTCTCGCGAAGGCTACACTAAACTAAAAGAGGAGCTGGAGTATTTAACCAGCGCTAAACGTCGGGAAATCGCCGACAGAATAGAGTCAGCCAAAGAATTGGGCGACTTGTCGGAAAACGCCGAATACGCCGACGCCAAAGAAGCTCAGGCTTTTAACGAAGGTCGCGTCGCCGAAATTACCAATCTTTTAAAAAATCTTAAAGTCGTCGAGGCCTCAGACAAAGACACTATCGGCATGGGTTCGAAAATTATTGTCAAAGGTGACGACAAAGAACGAGAATTTGAAATAGTCAGTTTTAACGAAGCCGATCCCTTAAACAGCAAAATTTCCAATGAGTCGCCCTTGGGTATGGCTTTTTTGGATAAAAAAGCTGGTGATACAGTTAATGTTAAAACGCCCAAAGGCCAAGCTGTTTACAAAATTATCAAAATAAATTAGTTGTAGTTCGTTTCACAAGCATAGGGAGTTAAAATGAATGGCAAACCACTGATTATGGTAGCCGACGACAATTCTAAAAATATTCGAATTATTAAAGAATGTTTAGACGGCGCCGTTGAAGTAAGGTCGGCTAAAGACGGTTTAAGCCTATTACAGGCCTTGGAAGAATTATCCAAAGAGAATACTTATCCAGATGTTTTGATTATTGATTACTTTATGCCAAGAGCCGATGGTCTGGAGGCTATAAAGGCATTGCGTCAAAACAAAAAATATCAAAATCTGCCGACTCTGGTTCTGACCCAAAGAGGTGATATTGAAGCTCAGATCTCGTCCGTTACTAATGGGTTTGATTTATTTTTGGCCAAACCAATTAACTCTGTCTTGTTAAAACAGCACATCAAAGTAATGCTGGAATTAGCCAAAGGTAGAAAAAACCAAGAAATCGTTCCTCGCAAGGAATAAAAATTTAAAAACACCTCTTTTAGAAGGGGTGTTTTGACATTTTTTAAACTTCGTGATAAACAAATGGTAATAAAAAGTTCTTAAATAAATTGGAGTTAGTAATGGAAAAACAGTATAAGATTTTAGTGGCCGCAGACTTTTCTTACAACAACACCCCCTCAATGGTTTCAGATTTTTTAGAAAGACGTGGGTTTTGTATTTCAAAGGCTAACGAAAAGACTGAAGCCATGGCTTTATTGGAAAAAACCGCTGATAGTGACCTCCCTAATTGCATCGTAACTAATCTTGCAGACATGCTTAAAATAAAAAAAAACGGACGGTTGGCTGATATTATAATTTTTTATTTATTCAATGACCAAGACTTTAATCCAATAGAAGATTCTCGTGTGAAATATTATCTAGAGAGAGGTTTTGACAACATTCTTTATTTCAATATAAAAAACACGATTATTGGAGGTCTGTCTAGGCTAGATTTATTAACAAAAATTAAGCTGATGGCTGAACTAAACAGTCTACGCAGGCAAGTTAAACTTTTAGAATAATATAAAAGTTGAATTGTTTCTTCAAGACGCTTCTAAAAAAGAAGCGTTTTTATTTTTGTTAAAAACTTTGACTTCGTCTGAAAAATATACTAAAATTACTATAATAATTAAAACCTTTAGAACCTCCGCGGTGAGCGGAATATTTTTTGTATGATAAAAGAAAAACAAAGCGAACGCCAAGATAGACTTGATCGCTTAACCCGCCTGAAAGAGCTGGGCGTCAATCCTTATCCAGCCAAAACAAACCGTGATTCTATGGTGGCTGAAGTTTTGCAAAATTTTGAAGAATTAAATAACTCTCAAAACAGAGTAATTGTTGCTGGCCGTCTAAGAAGCCTGCGTAGTCATGGTAATATTAGTTTTGCTGATTTAGAAGACTGGAGCGGACAAATTCAATTGGTTTTATCTAAAAAAGAACTAGAGGCCGAAGACTATAAAAATTTTAGCAAGCTGATTGACTCTGGCGATTTTTTGGAAGTCGAGGGTATTTGTTTTGTGACCAAAGCCGGTGAATCAAGTTTGTTGGTTAGAAAATGGCGACTTCTCAGCAAAGCTCTAAGGGGTATTCCTGATGCTCATTTTGGTTTAAAAAACGAGGAAGAGCGCTTTAGAAAAAGATATCTTGATATCATCCTCAATCCGGAAGTTAAGGATATGATTATTAAGCGTGATAAATTTTGGAATTCTATCAGATTTTTCTTGAAGCAACGCGGTTTTATAGAGGTGGAGACACCTGTCTTGGAAGTATCAGCCGGTGGCGCCGACGCCAGACCTTTTGCCACCCATCACAACGCTCTTGATTTGGATATTTATTTAAGAATTTCCATGGGTGAGTTGTGGCAAAAAAAATTAATGGTGGCTGGCTTGGAAAAAACTTTTGAAATTGGCCGACAATTCAGAAATGAGGGTATGGATGCCGAGCATTTGCAGGACTACACCCAAATGGAATTTTATTGGGGTTATGCCGACTATGAAAAGGGGATGGAGTTAGTGGAAGAAATGTATAAATACGTGGCCGAAGAAACTTTTGGTACACTCAAATTTCAGATTGGCAAATTTGAAGTTGATCTGGGTCAAAAATGGGAGCGCTACGATTATCGCGAAACTGTTTTGAAATATACTGGTATTGATATTCTTGAGTCCAACCAGACAGACATGACTACCAAATTAGATGAGCTGGGTATTAATTATGACAAAAAAGGTTTTAATATAACCAGAGCTATTGATAATCTTTGGAAATATTGTCGCAAACAAATTGGTGGCCCGGGTTTTTTGGTGGGTGTGCCGATAACTGTTTCACCCCTAGCCAAGCGAGATGACGATAATAATAAAATCGCCCAACGCTTTCAGCCGATTATTGCCGGCTCTGAATTGGGCAATGGCTATAGTGAGCTAAACGATCCCATAGATCAAGCTGAGCGTTTTGAGGAACAACAAAAACTCAAAGATGCCGGCGACGAAGAAGCTCAAAGTAAAGATGAAGATTTTGTGGAGGCCTTGGAATACGGCATGCCACCAACCTGCGGTTATGGCATGAGCGAACGAGTCTTTTCATTTTTTATGAATAAATCAGCTCGTGAATGTCAGATTTTCCCCTTAATGAAACCCAGAGACGACAATCAGCAAACAACCAACAACGTCCAGCAAGATCAAGCAGAGGCAACCGCTCCTGTTAAAAAAATGACTATCAAGAGCAAAGAGGGGTTGGGTATTTCTTATAACCACGCCAAGAGATTAATAACCGAAAATGTTCGCGATATTCACACCCGCTATCATTCCCTAGAAACTGAGGCTGTAATGCGCGCCTTGGCCAGACATTTTGATCAAAATGAAGAAGAGTGGGGTATTATTGGCTTGTTGCATGACATTGACTGGGATCAAACTAAAAACGATCCAGCACATCACTGCGTTAAAGCTATTGATATGCTAAAACAAGCCGGTGGTAGTCAATTTTTAATTAATACCATAATTTCCCATGCCTACGGCTCAAGTCAATGTCCGGCTTATTTTGACAAAAAGCGCTCCACTGCCCTAGAGCATCTTCTGGCAGCTGCTGAAACTGTCACTGGTCTAATTGTGGCTACAGCACTGGTTAGGCCTGACAAAAAATTGGCTGAAGTTGAATTAGCCAGTTTGGAAAAGAAATATAAAAACAAAAGCTTTGCCGCCAACTGCAATCGAGATATTATTGCCGAATGTGAATTGGCTGACATTAATCTAAGCGCTTTCTTGGATTTAAGCTTAAAAGCTATCAAAGGCATAGCTCATGAAATTGGATTGTAGGCATTGAATTTCAAAATCCAAATTTCCAATTTCCAAACAAATCTAAAATTACAAATTACAAAATAAATATATGGGACTGAAGTGAGTGTAGCGAACACAATAATTTAAAATTTTAAATTTTAAATTCGTCAAATATGTTAGATATAAAATACATCAAAGAACACAAAGAGGAGGTTAAACAAAATTGTCTTAATCGGCAGGCGAGTGTTGATATTGATAAATTATTGGAACTAGATGCCAAACGACGCACCTTAATTACTGAAGTGCAAGCTCTAAGAGGTGAGAGGAATAAAAAATCAAAAACCAAACCAACCCAAGAAGAAATAGCCAAAATGAAAATGGTTGGTGATGAAATTCAAAGCAAAGAAGGGGAGATGAAATCCCTAGAAGAGGCTATTAGGCCATTGCTTTTGGCTGTGCCCAACCTAACCCACGAAAATGTTAAAGTTAGTAATGACGAAAATGATAATCCGGTCATGCGACAGGTAGGCAAGCCGAGTAAATTTAATTTTGAACCAAAAGACCACCTAAGCTTGGCTGAAAATCTTGGTTTAATTGACATGGAGAGAGGTGCAAAAGTTGCCGGCGCTAAATTTTACTATCTGAAAGGTCGCTTAGCTGAGCTAGAACAAGCTCTAACTGCCTATACGCTGGATATTATAAAACGACACGGCTTTGAGCTGATGAGCACCCCTTATTTGGCCTCTACCGACATCATAGAGCGCCTAGGCTTTAATCCACGAGGTGAATCAACTCAGGTTTACAACATTGCCGATGACAACCTAAGTCTAATAGGTACAGCTGAAATAACTTTGGGCGCCTATCATGCCGATGAAAGTTTTGAGATAAAAGATTTACCAAAAAAATATGTAGCCCTAACGCCTTGCTTTAGAACTGAGGCTGGCTCTTATTCAAAATTTTCCAAGGGTCTATTTAGAGTCCATCAATTCAACAAAGTGGAAATGTTTATTTATGCCACGCCCGAACAAAGCGAAGTTTTACACTTTGAAATATTAAAAATAGAAGAAGCCATTTGGCAGGGTTTGAATTTACCTTATCGAGTGGTTGATCACTGCACAGCTGATTTAGGCAATCCTTCTAGTCGCACTTTTGATTTGGAAGTTTGGCTCCCTACTTACGCCAAAGCTTTAGTAGACAAGCCAGCCGACACGATTGGTGGCTGGGTTGAAGTGACGTCTTGCTCAAACTGTACTGATTATCAAGCCAGGGGGTTAAATATTCGTCTAAAAAATGACACCGACGGCAAAAACTTTGTCCACACACTCAACGGGACTGGCGTGGCCACCTCACGTGCTTTAGTAGCTATTTTAGAAAACTACCAGCAAGCCGACGGTTCTATTGAGGTACCTAAAATATTGAGACCTTATTTGGATTTCAAAGTTATAAAATAAAATATTTTTATAGAGCCATCATTCCCGTCCCGCTTTGGCGGGACATATCATCTGCATTACCACGGTCTGGATACCCGCCTACGCGGGTATGACAGTTAATTAATTAGAGTATGTATCAATATCGGCCAAGACAATCAGCTAAATCCGCTAAGATTAAAAATTATTACCACAACAGAAAAACCAACCATCGCCCCAATAATCACAAAAAACTATATTTTTTAGGCATCCTGTTGCTCTTGTTGGTTGGTGGTCTGGCTTATTGGTTAATTCTTTCTTCGAGTTTTAAATTACAAACTGTTGAAATTAGCGAAGCTAAAAATTTTTCAACCCAAGACTTGCAAAACTTAATTTGGGAAGAAGCCAGAGCCAAGAAATTTTTACCGACAGATAATTTATTTATTTTTGATAAAAGCGAATTAAAGAAAAAAATTGATCAAAAATATTATCTAGATGATTTAAAAATAAAAATCAGGCTACCCCACAAGCTAATTGTCAGCTTTAGCGAGAAAAATTATGGCCTAATCTGGAATGAAGCCGATAAGTTTTATTATATCAACTATCAGGGCGATATTATTTTGGAAAAAAATGAAGCCACACAGAGTTTAACCACAATTTTTAACCGTGGCCAAATCAAGAAAGGGGAGAGGAAGATCAATATCAATGAAAAATACCTCAGCTTTGCTGATAGTCTAAACCAAGCCTTTAATAATCAAATCAAGGGCTTAAGCGAAAGAGAAATATTTGTTGATGATGATGTTAATACCATCAAGGTTCAGATAAAAAACGGTCCGGTTATAAAATTTAATGTTGAAGAGCCAATCAACAAGCAATTAATTAAGCTAGAGACACTAAGAAGAGAGGAGTTAGCCGATGGCAAGGCCTTTAATAGCAAAAGCTATATTGATCTAAGATATGGAGATAGAGTTTTTTATAAATAATGTTGTGCGTAGGGGCTGGGCTTGTCCCTGCCCAACCACGGTTAGCCACAAGGGCTAACCCTACGATTGTTTACATTTTGCGACACTTAATCTCTCCAACCATAAAGAGGGAGGAGGGCTATACATATGAATCAAGAGAATTTTTTTAAGTTGATTTTTTTTCTGGCTATTGTGGTGTTTGCCATTACCATGGTGGGATTTTTTTTGTTAGGCGTGAAGATTTGGTTACTATTTACACCTGAAGTCAAAATTGCCGGCATGAGCATTAAAAATATCATCGCTGGCGTCGCTCGCTAAGCTATTTAAGCCCAAACCAGCCAAAACTAGGTGAGGGTTATACTTTTTTATTTTATAAGCTGAACACCAATACCCAAGGCCTTAGTGTCGTATAAGTTATATTGTGCGACGCATAGACTAGGGAATAAAAAGGCAAACCAACGCTTGCCTTTTTTGTTTTTTATTTACCCTTCCCCTGATCAGCCCTACTCTTCTTTACAATTTTGTTTATCAAATAGTTTATCTTATAAATTACTACACAAACAACGGTCATAACCACTAAGCCGGCGATAGCGCTGATAACAATTTGGAGTAGGTTGCTTTTCTCTGGTGGTAGTTGCCACTGCCAGACTCCCTCCCCTGCTAATTCAGATAAAATATAAGCGCCCAATATTACAGCAAGTTTATACACTAAATAAACTGCGCCTAAAATTATAGCAAAAATAATAACCACCGCGATGCCGGCAATAACTGAAGCACCTGTATTAATCGCATAATCGCCCAATTTACTAGTGACTCTTAAGAATGCTGTGCTCTCACCTCTTGCCTCTTTTTTCTTGGCATAAAGTAGATACGCATAATATAAAGCCCAGGGACTCAAAAACATTAGTGAGCCAAGAATAAAATTAATTATCCCCTGCCACATGTAATCACTTGCCATATAAATTACAAAACCGGCAATCATAGGAGAAACAAAGGCTAACACAAAAAAACCAACCACAATAACAAGGCTATAACCAAGCCAGCCAGCCACAAAACCAAATAGGCCTTGCCAGAGCTTACCCAATAATTTAAAAATTTTCATACCACCACCTTTTCTTGTTGATAATGAATTTACAAAGAACTTTGTGTTATCATAACTTAATTTATAGATTTGTCAAAAAGCAAGCACCTATCCCCTTTTGACAATTTTAAAAGGCTGTCGGATTTTCCAACAGCCTTTTTATTTTTTAAACGCTAGCTCTTTTTCTAAGAGTTCTGCCACCGAGGTAATAAGTTAATATTATATCAGCAGCCAGATTGTTATTATCATGTACAATATCAAGTCTCAAATAATCGTAAGCTTCCTTAATCACAGCTCTGGCCTCTTCATTTTGAGTTGACTTGAGAACGAAGGCCAAAAACAATAGCTTGTTTTTTAAGTTGCTACGACGACGACAAATGCAGGCATATATCAAAGCCTCATTTTGTTGATCCTTAGTCATTTCCAGCTCTATCACCTGCTTTAGGCAATCTACTAATTTTTCTGTCTCTGCCATTTTTCTCTCCTTTGAAATTATTTTTATACAAAACTTTTCTGTTTAGCGTAATTCTTTAAAAAGTTACCAGTATTTTCCTGACGTAATCTTTCATACATTGCTTTCGCCAATGTATAGCGATTTTTTATCAACCATTTGTCAGTTTCTGTTCTAGCTAACTTATTATAAGCTTTAGCTAAAAAATTAACGCAATGAAAGTATTGCAACACAACTTGCTTCAACCTTTCATATTCATAAATTTTTTTAGCTATATCTTCCAGCTCTTTGATTAGCTCTTTATCTTTAGAACTGGCAACAAGCTTGCTTAAGCAAACCATCAAAAGATCATCAAAAATTTTTTTATTTGCTTTCATTGTCTTAACCCCTCCAAAAATTTAAACAAACGGTTCTGACTTTTTTTGAATTCACTAGAAGCGTGAAGCCTACTGATAAAACCACTGCTCCCAAAAAGGAGTTGATGCCAATTATCTTGCCTATGACGTTTAAAACAATAAGCAAGCCAACTGTGACAGCAATATTTGCAAAAGTTCTCATTTTTTAATCCCCTTTTATAATTTTAATGTACTTTTTTAATTCTAAGTTATACTATAATTATAGCATATTTTAAGGAAAAAGTCAATAGCAAAGCAAACTCACTACAGGTATACATATGTATTTTATTCAATATTAGCCATTTTTTATTAAACATAGTGGTGGCGACGGAAATTAGATATTAAAAAACTGCTAATTAATATAGAATTATTAATTAGCAGTCATATTTTAGTTTAAACCGTCTCTGTCTCCCCTTACTAGCAATGAGGTGGCTATTACAATCTAATTATTTTCTTTGTCATTCCGGCCCGCGAGCCGGAATCCAGGGTTGAGCAGTACTAACAAATATTAATAAATCCCAAGTTTATACAAATTAACCCTTGGATCCCAGATTGCGATCTGGGATGACAGAGTAGAAAGGTTTTATCTATAAAAAAACCTAGCTATTAAAACAGGACAGGGACAAGCCCAGTCCCTACGACTCACTCATCAAAATAATAATAGACAAGTTTTTACTGTAAATAATCCAAAGGATTAACCGGAATGCCGTTTAAACGGACCTCAAAGTGCAGATGAGGGCCTGTAGTCATGCGACCGGCGCCACGGGTGCCAGGCATACCACCAGACAAACCAATAGTCTGACCTTGAGTCACATATTCTTCTTCCCTGACGCTAATAGCCGAAACATGACCATAAACAGTTGATAGGCCGTCGTTATGAACCAACATAATATAACTATAGCCCGTCATGCCACCATCTTTCACGCGAGCCACATAACCGGAAGAAGCGGCGCGCACTGTGGAGCTTTGAGCGGCGCGTATATCAATGGCTGGATGCTCCATGACATTTTTAAAAGGATAGTCAGGATCATGGAAATAAGCGGTAATGGTATTTTTAGTCACTGGCCAAGTGAAGCCTTCACTGGAGGTGTCTAGGCTATTGAACTTATCGCTCTTAGCTAATTTCTGACGGACAGTTTTTTCCAAGTTGGCCACATCAGCTGAAGCTGCTTGTTGTTCTTGTTTGGCCTGAGATAATAATCGCTGATATTCAGCCTCGGAAGACTTGGTTTGATCCAAAACAATTTCCTTAGCGCCTCGCTCGCCCTTTAAATCATCTTGCTTGGTTAGCAACTCTATTTGTAATTGATTTAAACTATCCTGTTTGTCTTTTAAATCACTGCGATCAACTATTAAAGCTGTCTGTTTTTTCTTTAAATTACCCAAGCTCTCATTAATGCCATTATTTAAATCTTTAAGATGTTTAACTTGATCAAGATATTCAACAAAATTATCTTTAACCAACATAATTTCTATATCGCTCTTATCCCCTTCCTTGTATAGCAAACTTAAAGCCATGGCAATTTGTTCTTTTTCTTTGTTAATTTCGTCTTCTTTGGTGGATATTTCCAAGTCCAATTTTTTAATTTCTAGCTGGGTTTCTTCAATATTTAATTTAACCTTTTCCACACTAGCTTCCAAAGACGCTAAACGGTTATCAAAAATTGCTAACTGATTTTTTAAATCAGCTTTTTGTTGTTGTTTTTCAGCAATCGCCTGCTTGTAGGCATCTTGGCGCTGTTGCAAATCTTGCATAGCTTGCTTTTTCTTTTCAATATCTCTATTTAAATCTATAATTTCCTGACTTATCGCCTCATCATCGCCACCAACGGGTTTATTGAAATCAATTTTAGATAAACTCCCCCAAGCCACGCTTATGCCAAAAATACCAACAATAAATGCGGTAAAAATCAAAATAATCAGTTTTATTTTAAAACCTTTTTCCATCTGTTTAATTATAGCAAAAAACGCCGATATCAACAATCGGCGTTTCATTTCTATTTTTATTGGCAGAACTGACTAATTAAAAAAAATAATATAAAAATATGCAATAGCTATAACGACAGCTCCTTTGTACACACCACGCAGATAATGATTGACCTTTGGGAAGCGCTTTTGAACAAAAAAACCGTAAAAATTAATATAAATTATTGAAATTAAAAAAATAATAAGACTCACCATACTGTAAGTCTTAGAGACACTACTTGGCCAAATTTCAGTAAATTGATCCACCCTGGTTTTTTTTGCAAGATTGAAGGCGCTAATAAAAATAATAAAAGACAAATCAATTAAACCGGTCAGAAGATAAGTTATAGTTATTTTACATCGAGATTTCATATTGTGTCTTAATTATAGCACAAAAAAAATTAGAGCGTAAATTCTAAAAACTCTGTCATTGCGATCTGCCCGGGGGCGGAGTGGCAATCCCCTTACACGAGATGGCCACGCTCCATTTCATTACGCTCGCCATGACAAATATTTTATTGTCATAATTTTTTTATTTGGTATTGGCTATTGCTAGCCGTTTCAGTGTCTCATCTTTACCTAAGACCGAGGCGACTTCAAAGGGGCTGGGGCTGGCTTTAAGACCGGTTAGAGCCACGCGCATTGGCCAAAGATAATCGCCGTTCTTTTTATCGCCTTCTTTCAGCCAAGCCAAAATATTTTTTTCCAAATCGTTAAAATCGACTAAGCTTTCAATTTTACTTTTAAGTTCGTTTAAATTATTTTTTATTTCATCTTGGCTTAAGTTTTTCCAAATCAGCAAACCAGCTTCGTATGCCGGCTCTTTAAAGAAATAAACAGTTTTGTCGGCGATGTCAGCTAATTTAACTAGCCTCTCCTGCTCTAAGGCCACGACTTTTTTTATGTAAGAAAAATCTGCTTCTACATCAAAAATGGTCATTATTTTGTCACTGGGTATGTTGCGTGTTGTGTGTTGTGTGTTGTGTGTTAAATATGGCAAACACAACTCGGTCAGCTCTTCAACTGATTTTTGACGGATATAATAACCATTATAATAATCCAATTTTTCCGAATCAAAGACGGCCGGTGAAACACCCAGGCCTTCAAGACTAAATTCTTGTGTTAATTCTTTTAAGCTAAAAATTTCGCTCCGGGCAGGGGCAAGCCCAGCCCCTACAGTATTTTCATTAGGATGCCAGCCTAAGAGAGCGCAAAAATTAATCAAAGCTTCCGGCAAATAGCCCTTGGCCTTATAGTCCTCCACAAAAACATCACCTTGGCGTTTGCTTAATTTGCCACCACCCTTGTTGAGAATTAGAGGTAGATGAATGAATTTCGGCACTTCCCAACCAAAAGCCTGATAGAGCAAAATATTTTTAGGAAAAGACGGCAACCACTCCTCGCCCCTAGTGACATGGCTGATCTGCATCAGATGATCATCGACCACGCTGGCGAATTGATAAGTCGGCACGCCGTTTGATTTAATTAAAACATGATCTTCTAGATCTTTGGCCGGAAATTTAATCTCGCCTCGCAATTCATCATAAACCATCACCTCGCCTGCTTCCGGCATCTTTTGCCTTATCACAAAAGGCAAGCCGGCCTGCAATTTATCTTGCACTTCGGCTTCTGTTAAATTTCGACAGGCCTTGTCATAGCGAGGGGCTTGTTTGTTTTCGGTTTGCTTAGCTCGCATTTGCTCCAAACGTTCGGCAGTGCAAAAACAGTGATAGGCCTCACCTTTGGCCAAGAGTTCGTCGGCGTGTTTTTTATAGATAGCCAAGCGCTGACTTTGAATATACGGCCCATAGTCCCCGGTATCATGAGATAAATCAAAAGTAGGCTTGCCCTGAGCATAGTCAAAAGGTCCCTCGTCAAATTCAAGGCCAAGCCAGTTTAAAATATTAATCAAACTATCCACAGCGCCGGCAACTTCTCGCTTTTCATCGGTGTCTTCAATACGCAAAACAAATTTACCTTGCATTTTCTTGGCTAGCAAATAACCAAACAAAGCGGTGCGTAAATTGCCCAGATGCAAAAAACCGGTTGGGCTAGGCGCTAATCGTAAACGAACATTATTCATAATTTATAATTTATTTTTATTTATAGTTTCCAAATACTTACTTAAAAATAGATAATAAGACGGGCGCCTGATTGATTCGGCTTCGTCTATTAATTTGCTAATTTTTACCCACTTAAAATCCTTATTTTCTTCCGACAATTTAATACCGTTTTTATCGCCGTTATATTTCAAAATAAATAAAGTTTGTTTTTGCCCTTTATAACCCAATCTGTATTGAAAGGGCCATTTGTATTTATAGATATTATTAAAATGACCCATAATTTCAAAATCAACCGTACCTAACTCTTCGGCCATTTCACGCATTAAAGCTTCTTGCCTGGATTCGTCGGCCTCTACCCCACCCTGTGGCAGTTTCCAGTGATTTTTACCATCATTTTCTTCGGCATCAACCAAAAGCACCTCATCACCTTTATACAAAAAACCAACAACATTTGGTCTATAAAACAATCGACTAAAAACTTCTTCTTTAAAAAAGACCAATGGGAAAATTGCCACCGCCCGATAAATTCGCCTAAAACGCTTACGCGGAGCCAGAACCAAACGCCACAGCCATTCCAAACCAAGGCCTCTAAAAAATTTGGGGGCGCGTGGTGCTTTATCTGTTAGATAATCAAAACTGCCACCAATACCAATGCCCACTTTAGCTCCGACTTTTGGCAACAGCCTAACCAACAATTTTTCCTGATAAGGCGCACCTAAGGCGCAAAAAATTATTTTTGGCTGAAAATTTTTCAAATCGCTAACATCAAAAACATAATCCCCTCGTCTTTCGTCTTTAACTAAAAATTTTAATTGCGGATATTTTTTTCTTAAAGCTTTATTAATATCTTCAGCGTTAGACAAACCAGCGTGCCAATTGATGACAGCCACCGGCCAATGCTTAGTTTCGGCTAGGCTTAAAAGATCTCGACTTAAATCAGCGCCAGTATATCTTTCCAGATTAACCCCCTTAAACCAGGCGGTTATTTTTAAACCCATGCCGTCTGGCAAAGCCAAAGACGCTTTATTTAAAATACTAAAAAATTCATTATCTTTTCTTGATTCTAAAAGAAATTCGGGATTGGGAGTGGTAATGAGATGTCTTTTTTCTCCCAACACAAAAGCCTCGATTTCTTTTAAGACTTCGGCTGGTTTAATAATTGATACCCTAATACCTAAAATTTTAATAGATTTAACTGCCATACAGCTTAAAATTACCACAAAAAAGGCTTTATTTCAAGCGCCAGTTGACACCACTATCAGGAAGACTTATAATATAAATATCGATGGGTTCTTTACATAAATGGGTCAGCTAGGCGGTTAGTGCGTCTTCTCATTTTGAGATGTTTGTTGAAAAACTCTAATATACTATTTTTCTGCTACCAAAGGCATAAATAAATCCTCGTTTGCATCTGCGACTTGCAGGGTTGAAATTTTTGAGAAAATGCTATTTATACTAAAACAGACACAATGTTTCCGTTTCCCAATTTTTTAATGATTTTGGTTTGATATTTCTGATAACAAAAAACCAATTTTATTAGAAAAGCATAATGTACAATTATATCTCCGCCGACCCTGACCCCCTATTTATAAGCCTTTACAATAAAGGCTTATTTTTTTGACAAAATTTAATTTACGTGCTATATAAAAAGTGTCATTCATGCAAATGAATGGCTTCTTATACCACGGGCGCGCTATGCTGAATTTGTAAGCTTGACTGTTACCCCCAAACCTACATAACGTACAACATGGCGCGCCTGATTAATTTTAAGGCCTGTTCTTTAAACGATTTTTAATAAATGCCATCCCATATTTTAGTCTTATCGAGCTCTACTTAGCTCATCTAAAATATATTCCAAAAGGCATTAGTCTAAAAAATCAATTATGGCTCAGGCCAAATTTTTAAAAGCTTTCACAAGAAAGCTTTTTTATTTTTTGAAGGCGTATTTAATTATTGACATTGCTTGATTTTTATCATATAATCACCTTAGCACTCAAAGCTAAAGACTGCTAAAATTTTAACTTTATTCATAAATATATGTTAGATAAATTTACTCATAAATCTCAAGAGGCTATCATCAACGCCCAGATGGTTGCTCAAGATTACGGTCAGCAACACATCAACGCTCTGCATCTTTTAGTCTCACTAATTGAACAGCCAGAAAGCTTAGTTCGCTCTATTTTAGAAAAACAGCAAATTGACCCTAATCTGGCTCAAGAAAAAATTGAAGTGGAAATTGAAAAAATTCCCAAGGTTCAGGTATCCATGACTATCGGCATGGTCCAGGGCACAGCCGAAATGGCTGAAGTGATTGAGCGTTCCAAATTGGAAGCCGACAAAATGGGTGACGAATTTATTTCCACCGAGCATATTCTTTTGGCAATTTTACAAACTCCATCCAAAGCTCATAATATTTTACTTGGCCTTAAACTTGATTATCAAAAAACTTTAATAATTTTAAAAGAATTGAGAGGCTCACAAACTATCGACTCCCCGACTCCCGAAGCTCGTTTTAGGGTTTTGGAAAAATATACCATTGATTTAACCGAGTTGGCTAAAACCGGCAAACTTGATCCGGTTATTGGTCGCGATGACGAGATTAGACGCGTCATGCAAGTTTTATCACGCCGATTAAAAAATAATCCGGTCTTAATTGGCGAGGCTGGCACCGGCAAAACTGCTATTATTGAAGGTTTGGCACAGAGAATTATTTCACAAGATGTACCCGAGACTCTAAAAGGCAAACGCTTGATCGGCTTGGATTTAGGCTCTTTAATCGCTGGCACTAAATTTCGTGGCGAGTTTGAAGACAGACTCAAAGCCGTCATTAAAGAAATTAAGGCCTCAGACGGTAAAATTTTATTATTTATCGACGAACTTCATACTATCGTTGGCGCTGGCGCCTCCGAAGGCTCTATGGACGCCTCCAATATGCTCAAGCCGGCCTTGGCTCGCGGTGAGATTATTACTATTGGCGCTACTACCACCAAAGAATATCAAAAATATATAGAAAAAGATTCGGCTCTGGAGCGTCGCTTCCAACCGATTCAAGTCAACGAACCGAGTATTGAAGATGCTATTGATATCATGAGAGGTATTAAGGAAAAATATGAAGTCCATCATGGCGTTAAAATTACCGACGACGCGATTATTGCGGCGGTTAAATTGTCATATCGCTATATCAGTGACCGCTACCTGCCAGATAAAGCAGTTGATCTAATGGACGAAGCCGCTTCGTCTTTACGCATGGAAATAGATTCCTCGCCTGACAAGCTGGATAATCTCAAACGAGAATTACGTCGTTTAGAGATTGCTAAAGTTGCCTTAGAACAAGAAGTTAAAAATTGCAGTGACGAACTAAGCGCCAAAAAAACTTCCTCTAAACTTAAGACTATTAATAAAAAATTGGCACTAGTGAGAGAAGAAACCCACCAGCTTGAACTTCATTGGCAAAATGAAAAAAATATCATTGCCGAAATTCGTAGTGCCAAAAAAGATATTGATAAATTAAAAGCTCAGGCCGATATCATTCAGCGCTCAGGCGACGATTTAACCAAGGTGGCCGAAATTCGCTATGCTAAAATTCCAGAACTGGAAAAAACCATTAAAACCAAAGAGGCTGAATTGGCTAAAATTCAAAGTCAGGGTCAAAAAATTCTCAAAGAAGAAATTTTAGCCGAAGATATCGCTAAAGTTATCGCCCGTTGGACTGGCATACCGGCGTTTAAGATGCTGGAATCTGAAGCCAAAAAATTAGCTCGCCTGGAAGAAGTTTTAAATCAAAAAATTATCGGCCAAGATAATGCTATTAAAGCAGTATCCAACGCTATCCGTCGCTCACGTGCTGGTATTAACGAAGAGAAAAAACCGATTGGTTCATTTTTGTTTGTTGGTCCGACTGGCGTCGGCAAAACCGAGCTGGCCAAAACTCTAGCTGAGTTTATGTTTAACGATCAGTCGGCTCTAATCAGGGTTGATATGAGTGAATTTATGGAAAAACATGCCGTGGCTAAATTAATTGGCTCACCTCCTGGCTATGTCGGCCATGATGATGGCGGTCAATTAACAGAAAAGATTAGACGCAAACCATACAGTGTGGTTTTGTTTGACGAAATTGAAAAGGCTCATCCTGAAGTTTTTAATATTCTTTTACAAATTTTAGACGATGGTCAATTAACCGATTCTAAGGGACGTAGTGTTAATTTTAAAAACACTATTGTTATTATGACATCTAACTTGGGCAACGAAATTATTCAAGAAAGCTCCATTGGCTTTTTAGATACCACGGATCCAACCAAACTCAAAACCAGATTAGAGGGTGATGTTAAAGAAAAAATTAATAAAATTTTAAAGGAAAATTTTAAACTGGAATTCTTAAATCGTATTGACGAAATCGTTATTTTCAAAAGCTTAAGTCAGGAAGATTTGACTAAGATTGTTGATCTTGAGCTTAACAAACTTGAAAAACGTTTAAAAAACAAGGATATAAAAATTAAAATTGGTCAAAAGGTTAAAAATCTTTTAGCTGAAAAAAGCTTTGACAGGACTTTCGGCGCTCGCCCACTCAAACGCAAAATCCAAGAGTTGATCTTAGATGAATTGGCTATGGAAATTGTTGAGGGTAAAATCAAAGATGGCGACAAAGTCGGCATTACTCTGGACGCCAGAGATAAAATTCTTCTGACAGTTAATTAACCTCCTCCTAAGGCAGTAGAATTAAATAATTTTATTTAAAAACCGTCCTTTAATGGACGGTTTTTTAGTTTAAAGACTGGTAATCACAGCGCCTTTTTCAATATAAGTTTTGCTATCGCAAACATAAATATTACCAATCTCGCTATTCAAATCGTAATGAACAATTGGGTAATGCCCCTCTTTACCGTCAATTACCATTGAGATTACACTACCCTGCTTGATTGAGTTTTCAAGAAATTTTTTGGCCTGATCAGTCAGCTTTGGTTTTATATTTTCCAAAGACGCCTGACTAAAATCTTTACCCTCGCTTAGTAACTCGCTCACATCAATAATGTAACACATTTTAAAATTATTAGAACTAGACATAAACTCCCCCTTAAATTTACAAAGAACTATAATAGCTTTAGTTTATTTAAGTATAATTAATAAAAAATGTCAAGGTTTTAATTGTGGCAATCTGTGCTATAATGGTTAATATAAAAAAATTTAGATTATATGAAAAAATTATCCAATTTTATTTTTTTGGTTTTAGTTGTTTTTTCTTTATTTTTGGCAAAAAACAGCTTGGCGCAAGACGACAATTTTAATCCCAACTATATCACCGACGAGAGTGACCTTTTGAATTCCACCAGCATGAGTGCTACGGAAATTCAAACCCTATTAGTAAGCAATGGTAGCTACTTGGCTAATTATGCCTGTGTTGACAATAACGGCGTATCGCTTAAGGCTTCTGATGCTATTTTTCAAGTAGCTATTACCAACCGAGTTAGCCCCCGTTTCTTGTTGGTTTTATTGCAAAAAGAACAGGGCTTAGTTGAGGATTCATCCCCCAAACAAAGCCAACTGGACTGGGCTACTGGCTATGGTTGTCCTGACGGTGGCGGTTGTAACGAACGTTGGCGAGGTTTTTACAAACAAATCAACAGCGCCTCGTTGCAGTTTAGAGATTATTTGGAAAACCCCCAGCTCTACAAATATCGTGCTGGCCAAACTTATACTTTTAGTAATACCAACAAAGATCCAATGACAGTGACACCCATCAATAACGCCACGGCTGCACTTTATAATTACACGCCCCATGTTTACAATGGTAATTATAATTTTTGGAAAATCTGGCGACGTTATTTTAAAAAAGATGGCTATCCTGACGGTTCTTTGCTCCAAGTTAAAGGCGAACCAGGTGTCTGGTTAATTCAAGATGGCAAAAGACGACCATTTCATTCTTTAGGCGCTTTGATTTCTCGCTTTGATCGTAATAAGATTATTCAAATTAAAAAATCGGATTTAGAAAAATATGCTGTTGGCGCACCATTAAAATTCCCTCAATATTCAATTGTCAGAACTCCAGACAAAAAACTTTATCTCTTGGTTGACGACAAACGACGACTCTTTGCGTCCAATGATGCCTTCAAAAAAATCGGCTACAACCCAGAAGAGATTATTGATGTTAAAGATGATGAAATCAGCTCCTATGCCGACGGCAAAGCAATTGATACCAATGACGTCTACCCAACTGGCGCTCTCTTAAAGGATAAAACAAGTGGGCAAATCTATTGGGTTGAGTCTGGCAATAAATCATTACTTATTGATCCGATTTTCTTAAAATACAAATTTAAAAATAAAAAACCAATTACCGTAGCCACTGAAACATTAGATAAGTATCAGACTATTGAACCAGTTAAATTTGGCAGTGGTGAATTGCTTAGACTTGACGGCGGTTTTATGAACTATGTAGTTGAAGATTCGGTTTTGAGGCCAATTGCTAACGTCGGCGATTTTGAGGCTTTAGGTTATAAATACAGCAACATCATTACGGTTGAACCTCAAGTCTTCTTGCTTTACACTATTGGTGACCAACTTAAACCGGAGTTGGCTCAAAGCGCTCAATAATATGTCATTAAATCTGTCAGCTTTTGTACCAAATTCGCCTATGCTTTTACCCACAGTTGGCAAGAATAATATTAGCTTGACTGCCGCCACAATTGAGGCTTATAAAAAATTAGCCCGAGATTTAGCTGATAAAAAAATAGAGACTATTATTTTAGTCTCACCTCTCGGCATTATTCATGATAATTGCTTTACACTTAATGTTGAACCAATTTTTAATTGTAATTTTGAAATATTTGGTGATCTGTCTACTAAATTTGAAGTTGCCGGTGATGTCGAGCTGGCTCATGAGCTAAAAAAAGCCCTAGACACCAAATATAGTCTACAGCTAAGCAGTATCAATCCTCTTGACTATGGTTCCGGTGTACCCATGTTTTTCATTAAACAAACTTTACCAAAAGTAAAAATAGTACCTATTTATCCAGCCAATGATCAGTTAACAAACTTGTTTGCTTTTGGTCAAAGCCTTAAACATGAGATAGAAATATCTTCAAAAAAAATAGCCGTCATCGCCTCTGGTAGCTTGTCGCAATGCTTATCAAAATTATCACCAGCTGGCTATTCACCAAAAGCTAGGGCTTGGGACAAAAAAATCATTAAAGCCATTGAGCAAAAACAGAATCGTTTAATTTTAGAGCAAGACGAAAGTATTAGACAAGAAGTTAAAGAAGCTGGACTCAATTCTTTATCCGCTCTGCTTGGCTGTTTTGATAACATAGATCACCAGACAAAATTATTGTCCTACGAGTATCCTTTTGGCGTTGGTTTATTGGTTTTTGAATTTTTGGTTTAATAGTTGTACGCCACCAGACTCACTTGCCTTAGATCCCAAATCTATCTCAAGGCCTTTGGCCTTTCACTAGTTTGGGATGGTGGCTCGCACACGCATGGATCCCAAATCTATCTCAAGGCCTTTGGCCTTTCACTAGTTTGGGATGGTGGCTCGCACGCCACCACTTTGAAGAAATATTTCCATTTTTCACCGCTTTGACATAATTCTTTTGTATCATTTAAAGCCAATAAAACTTTTTCTCTGGGCAAGGTTTTACAAATTTTAAAAACCGAATTTCTTTTAAATGCCGGCACTGCCAATTCCTTAATAACCTCCAAAGCCAGGTCCTGCCAGGGATAAGCCGGAGGTTTTTTTGTTGGTTTGCTTTTTTTAGACTGGAATATCTGTCCCAGTGATGAGAATTCTTTTTCCATATTTATCCCCTACATTATAAACGAAGTTTAATAATAAAAAAAGGGTGAAATTATTTCACCCTCAAATTTAAAACATTTTATAGCTAACGGCAATTAATTGATCTCTTTTTTCAAAAACACTAAAACATGATATCCTTGATAAAACTTTTTTCCTATCTTTAAACAAAAAGATTGAACCATCAGACATTCTTTTTAGCATACAATTAGCGCCAATTTTATCGTAACCTATGGCCAAAAGTTTATAACGACCATCCTCCAAGCCCTTTGATTTTATGCCTTTATCAGTCTTTTCAAAAACTTCCCCTGCCTGCAAATCAAACCTTTTTAAAAGATTACTTTCGTCAGAATAACCCATGATAATTTGCTTTGATAGACTTTTTAAGCCATAATAACCCTGTTGTCCAACATAAACTATTAAATAATGATCATTTAGCAATTTTGTTATCATTTTCCACTCCTGTTGATTTTTTGTTAATAATTATTTATAATGAACCATGCTTTATATAACCATAAATAAATCTATATGTCAATTTTAAAAATAATCGCCAACCCTGATCCGGCCCTAAGACGCCGATCAAAAGAACTAGGCAAGCAAGATATTGATAATCCTGCTTTTGAGTCATTAATAGCTAACATGGTTGAAACCATGCTAGCTAAAGATGGCGTGGGTTTAGCTGCGCCACAAATCGGCCATAATATCCGTTTAATTGTCGTCAACACCAAAGATGGTGTTTTGCCAATGATTAATCCTGTTATTAGCAACAAATCTCTAAGCAAGGAATGGGACGAAGAGGGTTGTTTATCAGTGCCCAATACTTTTGGTTTGGTTAAACGCCATAAAAAAATTCGTTGTCAGTTTTTAAGTTTAGACGGGCAAGCCAAACGAATAGAAGCTAAAGGGCTTTTGGCCAGAGTTATCCAACACGAAACTGATCATCTTGACGGCATTTTATTTATCGACAAAGCTAAAGATATTCACGAAATAAACACTTTGTAAAAGTTTTAAGTAAAACTTGAAACTCATAACTTTAAACTTTACTCATACTATCTATGTCTCAAATACGCACCATCTTTATCGGCACACCGGAGTTCGCCTTGCCGGCTTTAAAAGCCTTGGCTCGCGATAATGATTTTTTAATTAAAGCTGTCATCACTCAACCCGACATGCCGTCTGGACGAAAATTAATCCCCACACCATCACCGGTTAAGGAGCTGGCTTTAAAATACAAACTTGAGGTCTGGCAACCACAAAAAATAATTCAAGTTCTGGATAATTTACGCGAGTTAGAACCGGATATTATGGTAATAGCCGCCTATGCTCAGATTATTCCGGAAGCTATTTTGAATTTGCCAAAATATGGTTGTATAAACATTCACCCTTCTCTTTTGCCAAAATATCGTGGTGCCTCCCCCGTCCAAGCGACCATCCTTAATGGCGACGAGCAAGCCGGTGTCACCATTATGCTCATGGATAAAACTTTAGACACTGGTCCTGTTTTATCTCAAGAGTCTCTAAAAATTAGCCCAGAAGAAACAACCATTAGCCTACTAAACAAAACCTCTGAATTGGGTGCCAAATTATTAACACCAACCATTAAAAAATATATTAAAGGTCAAATTAAACCCTCCCCCCAAAATTCCGCTCTGGCCAGCTATATTGGCACTTTTCAAAAGACCGACGGCTTAATTGATTGGAGTAAAGGCTCGATAGAAATTGAGCGTTTGATTCGCGCTTTTACACCATGGCCGTCAACTTGGACTTGGATAAAAGGCAAACAGCTAAAAATTCTTGAAGTGGAAAAAGAACCTTTAGATTTCAACACCTACAAACCAGGTAAAACTTTTATCTACAACAACTCATTAGCTGTCCAATGTGGCCAAGATGCCCTACTAATTAAAAGATTAAAACTAGAAGGTAAAAATGAGATTTCCGGTAAAGACTTTGTTAGGGGTTATAAGGATTATTTAGGCTCAATTTTGGGCTAAACTCAAACTAAATTAACCTTATTAGTATTGACAAAAAAAGATTGTAATGTAAAATACAAAGGTTATTTTAGATAGAAAATTTTAAATTAATTCTGCCGCTATAGTCTAATGGTTAGGACGCCAGGTTCTCATCCTGGTAATCGGGGTTCGACTCCCCGTAGCGGTACTAGCGCAAAAGCTCTTTTTATCAACAAATCAGAAAGAAATGTCATGGAAAAATCCTTTAACGTCTTAACATACGGCGTTGACGACACCGTGTTATTAGACAAAATTAGCTGTCTCTGCAATACAACTTTAGCCACTACCAAAGCCGATGCTTTAAGAAAGATTAAATTTCTTAAAGGACAAGAGCAGGAGCTTGATCTTATAATTTTATATTTTAGTGTGGCTGAAAATCAAAACAAAATTTTTGAAGTTGCGACAGACTTAGCCATCGAGCTCAAAGAAAAACCCGACCTTGAAGGTAATACAAAACTTCTTATTGCCTTTAATTGGAAATTCTTTGCCCTTAACGATTGGGAACAAAGCAAAACAACCCCGCAAGAATCATGGGAGATAATTAGGAAAAAAATTGAGAAGATGGAAATAACGTGTTTGGAAGTTATTAACAAATATGACGCTGACGATTTTATCATAATCGGCAGTGGTGTAACGTATGGTAGTTTGCAACTAAAAATTAACAACCTCTGCAAGCTTAGCCGGCTAGAAAAACACATTAAAAAACTTGAAAGCAAACTTGTTCCAGTTTCATGAGGTTTTTATGTTCTTTAAAAAAATTAAATCAGCCTTATGGCGATCAGTCAAATATTTCTTTGAAGGATTTTATTGGCTGTCTGTCACCATGTTTGTGGGCACGGTGTTTATATTCACAATACTAAGCCTATTTATGCCCAGTCCAAATATTCACTTACCGGCAGAATGTATAAATACCTGGATCGCCATTATGTATGGATCTATTTTTGGTTTAATCTTATCTTCTATCTGGTTTGTGATATCTGTATATTTTAATTTTTTCTTAATACTTGTCAATGAAAAGCCTTTAAGATACGGCGAGCTTAAATAGACAAAGTAAAAAGCTGATTAACAAAAACAAAACAACACTTTGATTAGTGTTGTTTTTTTATTCACCTTCCAATGGTTTTTTATGTTTGGCTCGCCTCTTATACGGCCCGCCTTTTTTTGGCAAAATCTTTTTGCCTTTAGGCGGTAAACCGCTGGTCTGTCTTGACAAGCTCTTAAAATTTTTAATCTTATCTTTTGAAGATAATGAAATTTTGATTTTTATCTTCGTCATACAAGACTAATGTTACAAATTTACAATTTTCAATCAATTTTCAAATATAAAATTTTAGTAATTTTAAAATTAAAAATTATTCATTGATTGTAAATTGAAAATTGATTATTTAAAATTTAAATTATCTCTGCCAATCTTCATCCTGCCTAACCAAAATCTCTTGGGCTGTTTCCGGCTCGGCCATCAAGCCTTTAACGATTTTTTCCATTCGCATACCCTGTGAACCCTTAACCAAAACTATATCCCCTGCCTCTAGCTTATCTTCCAAGTATTCAATAATTTCTTGATGATTGTTGAAATGTTGCATAGCCTCCTCACCCATTTTCGCCTCGCGAGCACCAATACCATAATAAAGCGCTTCTTGTCCCAAGGTTAATAATTGGGCTTTTTTTATTTGCGCTAAACGCCGACCAATTTCCAAATGAGAATTTTCACTGGCTTCGCCCAGTTCCAGCATATCAGCTAAAACCAACCATTTGCGTCGTCCCCGCTTTAAACCCATCTCGTCAATAATTTCTAATGCTGCCGAAGTTGATTGTGGCGCTGCGTTATAAGTGTCGTCAATAATAATTGAACCTCTAATACCCGGTAATAAATTCATTCTGCCCTTAGGTGGTGCAAAATTACCCAAAGCCAAAGCCATCTCCACCGGATTCAGGCCATAAGTCAAACCAACCGCAAAACCTGCTAAGGCCGCTGAGACGGCCGCTTGGCTAATAGCTCGTGGTAATAAGACTGGAATGTAGGCATCTTTATAAGCTATTTTAAAACTAATACCCAAAAGATCATCTTCTGCGTCAGCTTCTTGAAACTTAAAAATTAAATTAGTAGCTCGCACTTCGGCGTTCTCATTTAAACCATAGCTGATAATTTTATGTTTGATATCTTTAGACGCTTCTCGCAAACGATCGTCGTCCCAATTTAAAATCGCCCAATCAGTCTTACCTAAATTATTAAAAATCTTTTTCTTTTCAGCTGACAACTTAGCGATACTACCAAAATTTTCCAAATGAGACAGGCCAATCATAGTTAAAACCGCCACCTGCGGACTAACTATAGAATTTAAATAATCCATGTCGCCAGGCTTATCAACGCCCATTTCTAAAATCAAAATTTCCGGATAATTTTTATCCTTAAAAATTAATAAACCAATAGCTTTTAAAATCACCATCAACCAGCCTAATAACGACCAACCCTGAGTCTTGGCGCCAATAATTGTTAATGGCAAACCAAATTCATTATTGTAATTTTTTATATTAGAACGAATTTTGTATTTAATTTTAAGAACCGCGCTAATCGCCTCCTTGGCGCTGGTTTTGCCAACACTACCAGTGATACCAATTATCTCTGGTTTATACTTGGCTATTACTAATTTAGCCAATATTTTAAGAATAAACATCATTATTTTTTTCATATTGTCTTGTTTTCTAGAATCATATATTAAGCTAAAATTAGCTAAAAGTCAAAGCCCGAGCCATCACATTAATTTAATTTCGGCTTTTGGGTATTTGCAGATAATTAAGCAAAAATTCTATGACTTCATGGGCCAAAGGCACTGCTGTTGATTCGGCATACTCAAAACCTTTGGGATTATTTAATCTAACCAAAACTACGAATTGTGGATCATTGTCCGGTCCAAAACCAACAAAGGTGTGATCATATTTATTTTTGGCATAACCCCTTTTGCCAGCTTCCGTAGCTTGGGCTGTGCCGGTTTTGCCGGCAATGTAATACCCTTTAACTCCGGCCTGCTTGGAATGCCCTTTCTCCACCACATTAACCAGCATACCGGTAATTAAAGCTGAAGTTTCTGGAGATACTACTCGCCTGATAACTTTAGGCTGGCTGGTGGTTGTTTGATTATTGGCACACCTAACCTCTTTAACCACATAAGGCTTCATTAGCTCACCACCATTAGCTAGAGCGCCATAAGCCATGGCCATTTGCAAAGGTGTCACAGAAATACCTTGACCGAAAGAAGCCGTGGCCGCAGAAATTGGTTTAATATTTTTAGCTTTCAAACTACTTATATCGCCAGCCGATTCGCCGTCCAATTCTATACCGGTTTTCTCACCAAAACCGAATTTTTGAACATAATCGGCAAAAGTTTCGGCGCCAACACTTTTCATAGTATAGATTGAGCCGGTATTTAAAGATTTTTCCAAAACTTCTATCATAGTGGTCTGGCCATGCCCGCCGGCAGTGTCAAAATCTGAATTTTTAATTGGCTTAGGCCAACCTTCAATCATAATCTGTCCAGGATCGTTATAAGTTGTCTGTGGGGAAACGGTTTTTTTATCCAAAGCCGTTGCCATAGTCACTGCCTTAAAAACCGAGCCAGGCTCATACTGATCGAAAACTACGGCATTATTAAAAATATTTGTGTCAGTAACTTCGTTGTATTTATTAGGGTCGAAATCTGGCCACGAACTCATAGCTATTATCTCACCGGTTTTTGGTCTTAAAACTAAAATGCTGGCACTATCAGCTTTGTATTTTTCCATTCCCTGTCTTAAAACTTTATCAATAAAAAATTGTACCGATCGATCGATTGTCAAAACTAAATCGCAACCATCTTGTTTGTCTACATATTCGCTATCCTGGGCTATTACTAATCCACCAGCGCCTTTTTCGGATGTAATTGAACCAATTTTACCAAACAGCTCTTCATCAAAAAAACCTTCCAAACCATAATTACCATGTCTGCCAAATTGACCATAGCGCTCACTAGGATCGAAAGCTGTAAAACCAAGCAAATGCGAAGCTACGCTATTTTCAGAATAACTGCGGTGTGATTCTATGGCATAATTAATACCATCAACTGACAAATCATGACCGGTCTGACGATTAATCATGTGTCCGCTTTTAATTTCCAAATCATCAATTTTTAAATCAGCAGACTGATTAGCTAAAGATAACAAGGCTAAATGAAATTGTTTAGCTGTATCAATTTCCACTCGTTTTTCCAAAACCTCATATGGATCATTTTTTTTCTCCAGAATTTTTTGATAATCAGCCAAAATTAAATCTTGTTTAATTTTCATTAAATCCTCACGTCTTTTGGCTATGGCATCTTGATATAACTGACTGCTTACTAAAATCTGACGATTATTTTTTATTTCTTGTTCTTTAATTATTCTCTCTTCATCTGGTAAATCCTTAACTGCCGCCAGCTCACCTTTTAGCTCATCTTCTTCTTGTTTTTTTAATTCTTCATCAACTTCTTTTTCTACAGTGGCTTGTTTGAAAAATTCGTAAAGTTTCTGACTGATTTCAGCGGACTGTTTAATTTGGGACGGGATAGCATAAATTAATATAAAATCCTTATTTGTGGCCAATGGATAAAGCGAGCCATCTTTATCCTGAATCAAAATTTTACCTCGATTTGGCTCTAATTCAGCATAGAATTCATGCTGGTTGGTGGCTGCCAACAAATAATCGCCATGTTTTATAACCTGGACAAAAAAAAGCCTGCCAATTAGGCCGGCCATTAATAACAAAATAACCACCGCCAACCAAGTCAGACGTCGCTCATCACTATTCCCCCTTTTGCTACCAATTTTCCAGGGCTTCATAAACTGTTTAAATTATCTTCTGGCAAAAACTTGATTATTAGCTGATAAATATTTGGCGTCAGTTGCTGGAACAAACTTTAACTCACCAACCTTTTGACTTAAATACTGATAAGAGCTTATGGTTGTCACCTTAACTTCCAACTCCTTATTTTGCCAAACGGTTTCGCTTAAATTAGCTTTTAAATCTTTCAAAACAAAACTCTTTACCGCCAAATCATTATTGCTTATCAAAAAAGCAACGAAACTAACAACAATCCCCGTAATCAAAAAATTATTAATTGCCCTTAAGTTAATTTTGAAACCCAAGCTCATTGAGCTTGGCTTAACTAAGGTTTGATTACTAAAAGTGTTGTTATGATTCATATGGTTAAAGTTTAATTGCTATTCTAAGTTTGGCGCTACGCGCTCGAGGATTGTTTTTTAATTCATCTTCGCCGGCAATAATCGGTTTTGGGGTTAATATTTTTAAACGTGGCTGATGCCCGCAAACACAAATTGGCAACTTAGGCGGACAATGGCAACCTTTGGCCTCTGATTTTAAAAAAGTTTTAACAATTCTATCTTCCAAGCTATGAAAACTAACAACCACTAATTTGCCACCGGTTTTCAATAAATTTAAGGCCTGTGGTAAAACTTTTTCCAGATTAGCCAACTCATCATTAGTGGCAATTCTTAAAGCTTGAAAAGTTCTGGTAGCCCAATGAATTTTGGACTGTCGCTTATTGGCGCTGGGCATGCCTCTATCGATAGCTTCCAATAGCTCAGCGCTGGTTTTAATTGGTCTAGCCGTAATTATTGCTTGAGCGATATTTTTAGCAAATCGCTCTTCACCATAATCTTTAATAATTCTGGTTAAGTCTTCGGCCCGATATTTATTGATGATGACCCCAGTGTCTTCCTTTATTTTATCGCCGAAGGCCATATTTAATGGTGCTTCTTTAAGAAAAGAAAAACCCCTCCTCGGGTCATCCAACTGGGCCGAAGACAAACCTAAATCCAAGACTATGCCATCAACTTTTTTAAATTGCTTGGGAATCAGCGTAGCTAATTCTGAAAAATTTCCTTCAATCAGTTTAATATTTTTTAAACCTTCTTGCTTAATAATTTTCTTGGCATTTTTAATCGCCAAGCTGTCAAGATCGATACCTAAAACCTCACCCTCATCACCAACCTTCTCTGCCAAAACTAGAGTATAACCGGCACCACCCAAAGTGCAATCAATAAATTTTTGCCCGGCTTGTGGTTTCAAGGCTTTCAAGACTTCTGCCAACATAACCGGCAAATGCTGATATTTCATAACTATTTATCAAGACTTACTCCCTCTAAGGCTTCAGCAATAACATTGCTTTCTTTTTCCATTTTTTGTTTATAACTTTGCCAAGCACTTTCATTCCAAATTTCCAAACGATTATAAAGACCGGCAACAATCACCTTCTTTTTTAAATTAGCAAAGGCTCTTAAATATTCTGGCAAATTAATTCTACCTTGACTGTCAAAATCCAAATCCATAGCGCCAGCTAAGAAATGACGAGCTAAGGCGCGGTCGTTAGCTTTGTTGAACGGTAAACTAGCTAAACGCGTGGCAATCACCGACCATTCTTTTTTGGTGTATAAAAATAAACAATTATCCAAGCCCTTAGTCACTACACCGCCAGACTTAAGCAGGGCTCTAAATTTAGCAGGAATTGCTAAGCGCCCTTTGTCATCCAATGTGTGATTGTATTCACCAATAAACATAAATTCACCACTTTTTACCACTTTGTGCCTCCTTACATACATTATACCCCACAAAGCTTGTCAACGTCAACACTCTTTAAACAAAAAAACCCTTTAAAAATAAGGGGTTTAATAATAAAAAAACAAAACAGACACTTATACACAAGTGCCTGTTTTAAAGTTTTAAATTATCCACTCCACCCTAGGCGGATTGTGTTAATCCACCCCGAGCGGATTTCCATAAAAAAATTAGCCAATATTAGCCTCTTTAGTATACCTAGGCTCAACCAATTGTAGGCCGTGACTGCGTTTAAAATCGCCGTTTTCGTCGGCAACTTTTATCCCCCAAGCAAAAGCCAAAGCATTGGCGGCGGCAATGCCAATTCTGAGCGCGGTAAAACTGCCCCGACCGTTAGCTACAATAATCTTTTTAATATCTTGCTTCTTAATTTTATTAGCCTTAAATAACTCGGCCAAAGCCGGCCAAAGTTTTTCCGATTGATTGCGATTAACCCTAACTTTTTTCTCAGCCAAAAATCCACCCTTAGCAATAAGCCTAAGGCGCAAATAATCATTGGCGGTGGTGTCAATAAATAATTCCATATAGCCAAAATTTATCATTAACGAAAAGTAGGGTCTGCCCTTGTGGCTGACCGTGGTCGGGCAGGGGCAAGCCCAGCCCCTACATATTATACCACAATTCACAAAATTGTAAGGGCTTCTTATTAGTCAAAGATAAATAAAAATTTATGAATGCATCATTTCGAGGAACGTAATTATGGCAACCCCTAAAATTATTTCGTAAAATAAAACCCCTTTCAAAAGAAAGGGGTAATTTAGAAAGAACTAAAAAAATTAATGTGGCTTTGTCACTTTACCGTTGGCCACTAAGATAACTAAATGACCTTTGACCGGGTCATAAAATTTAGATTTTTTAATATGATCCCAGTTGACGCCATAAGCTTGCGTCCCATCAAAATATGAATACCAATCACTGTAGGTAAATTCATACTGCTGGCAACCATTAAATGGAATATTATCTTGATAGCTCCAGTCTTCGTTTAAGAGCATGTGTCTCATGTCATTAAAGACCCAAGCTTTATCAAGTCCGTTGATTGTGCCCCAGAAAAAGGGTTTGCCGTGATTGCCGTTTGGTAAAAAAGAATTGAGACAAATCGTAATAGTGTGATTAAGTGGATTTTCTATTACTTGAACATAATCATCACCACCCTCCAAGGTATTTTCCGGAAAAGCCATCTTGAAAATCCTAATTGTGGTGCTAACACTATGGCTATTACCTTTGTCATCCTTAACCGTCAATTTAACGTTATGCTCGCCTTTTTTATCAAAAGCGTGCTCGACAATCATCTTATTCGAGACAGCACCATCATCAAACTCCCAAAAATAACCAACTATCTTTGAATTTGAGGAAGCGTCACCAGTGGAATTAGCGCCACTAAAAACTATCGGCCGACTTTCTCTTTCCTCTACCTTACTAACATTAATTATCGCCTCCAACCTTACCAAATCAGCCAAGTTAACTTTGTTAATTTGACCGTTTTTAAAAGTTAGACCCAAATAATCACCGTTATTTTCAACAAAGAAACTGCTTCGTAAAATATTATCCTGGTTGGCCCAAATAATATTATTGCCGTCTTCTCTAAAATGCCCGAATCGGAAAAAAATATTTTTATTAACCGTTGTAAAACGCCAATGATAGGCATTGGCATTGTTGTCCGGCTGAAGTGTCCAGATGTCACCTTCACCAATTTGCAGACCGGGACCATTCCATTCTTGGTCGAGATTTTTTTCCCAACCAACAGGTAGCAAAAGATCATAAGTCCAAGAACCGTCAATGTTTTCGACTGGCTCTGAAGCTAACTTAATCTCTCTGATTTCCGGCTCGTAAGGATCACTGTTGTTGATGCCATTGCAAGCCACTACCAGAACAATAAGCGAAATAAAAAAAAGTTTTTTCATTAAAAACCTCCATAATTAAACAATAGAACAAATTTTATTTATTTTTTAATATACTATCAAATTTAACTGCATACCAGCGACGCCTTAGTTAAAGCGACGCTAATTTATAGTTAAATAGCTTGGCTAACAGATTCATTAGTGGCTGTTAAATCAGCCGATTTTTCATAAACCTCAATCATTTCTCTGGCAATTTTTTCCCAATTAAATTTGCTTTCAATTCTCAAACGACCAGCCTCACCTCGAGTCTTAACCAAATCATCTTCAATTAGTAAAAATCTTAATTTTTCAGTTAGGTCGGCCACGTCTTTATTAGCAAAAACGAAACCAGCCTGACCAACGGCTTCCAAATTTTCTTCAATATTACTAACCAAAACTGGTACACGACGCGCCATAGCTTCCAATAGAGCCAGCGACAAACCCTCAGACTCCGACGGCTGAACAAACAAATAAGCATTGGCATAAAGCTGAGCCAAGACTTCACCGCTCTGGTTGCCTGTAAAAATAATATTTTCGTTATCTTTAGCCATAGCCTTAAGCTCAGCCACATAGTTATCAGTAAACATACCGTCACCAACAATTACCAACTTTTTATCAACCTGACCCAAGGCCTGATAAGCCTTGATTAAATAATGCAAACCCTTATGAGGAATCAAGCGAGAAACAGCTACAATATAACTATTTTTAACTAAACCCCATTGGCCAAGTTGATCACAACTGACCGGTTCGTAAAGATTGGCACCATTGGGAATATAGTGAGCGTTGATTTTATAGACATCCTTAACATATTTCTCCATCAATTTAGTCACCACAATCACCTCATCGGAAAAGGTGCACATCGATCTCTCACCTAATTTTAACATAAACTTAGCAAAAGATCCCCATTTTTGATGTTCATAATCTTTACTTTGCAAAGTTGAAACAATTTTAGTCCTCGGACGCAAAAGTTTAGGCAACCAAGCCACTAAAGCTGGGCCAATGGCCTGAAAATGAATTACATCAAAACCACTAAAGGTTGCGTGCAAACAAGCCAAGATTGAATGGACAATAGCGTCCAAATGCTTGGTTTTAATCGTTGGCAAACTAACCAGCTTAACGCCGTTATATTCTTTTAATTTTTTTGGACAATAATGTGCTCTGGTGTAAACCACCACCTCATGGCCGTCTTTAACCAAGCGTGTAGTTAAATCTTCAACATAACGCTCGACACCGCCACTAATAGCAGGGATACCTTTTTGTCCAATAAACGCAATTTTCATAATGATATATAAATTTTATCTCAATTCGAATTTAATTATTTTATAACCCAAAATGTGGTTGAGTAAGTTCTCTTGGAAGTTTTACCGGTTGCTCTTAGCTCAACATTACCACCAGCCTTGGCGCTTTGCGGTACCAAAACGGCAGTCTCAAAACGACCGTTGTCGTCAGCTTTGGCGCTATATTCAGTGCCGGCAAAAATCAAACTAATATCTTCGTTAGGACCGAAACCCTGGCCACTAACACCAACCTCTGTCCAAACAACACCACTATTTCTATCAATTGTTAGTGACAAAGTTTCACCTGACAGCGGGTTTAAATCCTCTTCAGTTGATAAAACAGTGGCAAACGGCTTTAAATTCTTATCTAAAACTAAAATATTGGAATTATTAAACACCACCACCACCTCACCCCTAACAGTATCAACCAGCTTCAAGCCCATGGCCCAGCTATTGGCAATAGCAAATTTGCTATTGCTAAATTTAGCCACTTGGCTGAAATCATTTTTATTTAATTTAGTCACTTCCGAGCCGTTGGAAAAATAAATAAATTCCGGATCGTCAACTGAGGCTACAACATCATAACCAAATTTACTGTTGTGAGCCATGCTTTTATAAATATCGCCATCTATACTCATTTTTTTCAAACTTTCATCATCAGCCACATACAGCATATTGCCATCAAAGTAAGCTTGTTTATTACCAGTAGCTAGATTAGACACCAAGGAAATGGTGCGATTGACTTGGCGAAAGCCTCTGTCAAAAACTTCCAACTTGGCACCGTTAATATTAAAAATAAAACGAGCCTGATCATCAAAACGAATGTTATAAGGATTGGTATCATTTTTTATTTTATAAGAATCAATTACTTGCAAATTATCGTTCCAAATTTTAATAGCCTTGTTGCCAGATGTAGCCACATGACCATTAGCCAGACCTAGATGGCCAAACCAATCCCAAGTGGTATCGCGATTAGAGCCAGCTAAAACCAATTCGGTTAAGTCGCTAAAATCGTATTTGTAAAGAGTGCTACCACTGGTGGCGTAAACATAAAGACGATCATTTTCAATATTAAACAAAACATCGTTAAAAGTATAACTTTTAACTTGGGCATCAATCGGTGACGCCAGCTTGGCCACATTAGCCAATTTACCGTCTTTAAATTTATAAATCTCCAAATAACCGGTATTAGCCGAAGCAATTACCAGCTCGCCATGATACTGAATAGCATCACCGGCGTAATAAGATTTGGTTTTTGTTTTAGCAAAATTCAAAAATATCACTGAGGATACGACGACCGTTAACAAGATAACAGCCATTAAACTTTTTTTGTTCATATTGGTTTTAGAAAAAGGTTGTCTTTAACAACTAAAATTATTTAAATTAATAGTTTATATTAGCATATTTTTATAAAATAGTCAAGAATAAAATCATTAAAATGTCAATTTTTTCATTATAGACAAAAAATAGCTAATATTAAACAAAAAATACAAAAAATAATACTAATATATCTTGACATTTTTAAAAACATCTGCCAATATCGTAAAAATAGTAATTTTGTATATTAACAATTTATGGGGTGCAATAATGAATTTTTCTATTCAATTAAAAGTAGACGGGGAAATAAACGATAACAACCTTGAAAGATATGAGTTTGCCAAAGATTTACTTGAAGCTTTCAACAGGTCTTCTTTGGGTATGTCACCTGAGCAAACCGGTCATGAATCAATTTTTACTTGGCTTAAAGAAAGCTTTGAAGAAATCCAAGCTGAAAAAGCCAAAGAATTAAAACTAGCCAAAGCTTTAATTAGGCTAGAAGATTTAAAAGATTATTGGGAAGCGAGATTAAGTCCTAACGATTTGCGTTGTTTTTCAGAAGATTTAGCGGCGATTTGTTTTGATGGAAAATGGGGCTATCTTGATAAAAATGGCACAATTGCTATTAATTTAAAATATCAGGAGTGCACCGATTTTTCTGATGGCCTGGCAAGAGTTAAACTCAACAACAAATGGGGAATTATTGATAAAAACGAAAAGGTGATATTTGATTTTATCTATAACAAGATTAATGATTTTTATGACGACCTGGCGGTAGTCACTTTAAACCGGCGAAAAGGTGTTATGAATAAAGCCGGCGAAATTATAGTAGATTTTTGCACATACGGAGATATTGAAAATTTTTCCAACGGTTTTGCAAAAGTTTACAGCATTACTAATGATGAGTTTCAAAACAATGTAGGCCTTATTAATAAAACCGGTAAACTTATTGCTGAGACAAAATATTGGGCTATCGAACACTTTACAGAGGGCTTAGCGCCAGCAACAATTAAAATTAAGAATTTTTTTGGATCCATTAAGTACAATAGCGGTTTCATAAATCAAAACGGCGAAGTTGTTATTGATCTTATATACACCGCAGTTCACCCATTTTCTAATGGTCAAGCAAATGTCATGAAAGAAGGCAAGCAGCTAACCATTAACAAAGTTGGTCAAATAATAAAAACTTAAAAAATAAACCGCTCTAACCTAAAGTTAAAGCGGTTTTTTATTTTCAAAAAAATATTGTCATTGCGAGCTCTGGCGCGCAGTAGCGCCAGGGCGTGGCAATCCCGTTGTTTTTAAGCCTTAACCACGAGATTGCCACGCCCGTCTCTCGTCTCGTCCCGCCTTGGCGGGAACAAAATCTTCTAGTCAAGGCCACTTTTTAAATATTTTTTCTTATCAATCTCATTAGCTTCAAATAAAATTCCAAATTATTCAAGCTGGCTAAACGCTGGCCGAGGGGTTCATTAACCTTAAACAAATGATGCAAATAAGCCAAGGACAAATTTTGTAATTCTTTAAAATCTGATTCAGCGTTAATCGGTTTGAAATGTTGGCTAAACTTGGCATTATTAATATTCAAAACTTCATAAAAACCATCAACCTTAGCACCAGCCAAGGCCTTGGCGATCATTTTGTCGGCATTTGCTTTAAATTTAAACAAGCGCCCATGGCGACCTTCCCGCGTCGGGATAACACAATCAAACATATCCACTCCCCTTTTTACCGCTTCTAAAATATTTTCCGGATAGCCCACTCCCATTAAATAACGAGGTTTATTGATTGGCATGGCTGGAGCTAAATAATCCAAAACCTGATACATAGCCTGAGGCGACTCACCCACCGACAAACCACCAATATTATAACCATCAAAATCAAGCGCTGTTAAATCGGCTAAACTTTTTAATCGCAACTCCTCATCCAAGCCACCTTGAATAACCGCAAAGACTAAAGATTTTTTTGATTTTATTTTATTGGCATAAATTTTACTGCGCTTGGCCCAGGCACTTGTCAGCTCAACCGACTTGGCTAAGTATTTTTTGTCGGCCGGCAAAGCTACACATTCATCTAAACAAACGGCAATATCCACGCCCAATTCAAATTGAATTCTTAAAGCTTCTTCCGGCGACAGCCAATGTTTTGAGCCATCAACATAAGATCTAAATTCAACACCCTTGTCGCTTAATTTAACCAAATCGCGAGAGCCTCGCTTGCCTTGAGCTAAAGAAAAAACCTGAAAACCACCACTGTCAGTTAAAATCGCTCCATTGTAACCTATAAATTTATGTAAACCACCGGCCTTTTTAACCAATTTAGAGCCGGGTCGAAGCATCAAGTGATAGGTGTTGGACAAAATTAATTGAAACCCTATTTTCTTAATCTCTTCTGGACTCAAAGACTTAACTGCCCCTTGGGTAGCGACTGGCATAAAACACGGGGTAGCTACCTGGCCATGCCTAGTTTGCAATATTCCCAATCTAACAGAACTGCTTTTACTTTTTTTCTTAATCTTAAAAGACATAATAAAAACTATTTTAATTATCAATCTTAATTATTAACATAGATTTCTTCAAGAGTCGAGTTGCCGTCCTTATCCACTTTTATTTTAGCCATAACCTCCTGATTGGCCAAATCAATATTTTGCTCTTTAATTTTTGACGCAAACTCCTGTTCAAAGCCATAATTAACCCCAATAATAGAAAGGCTTCTATGCAACATAGGATCAGCCCATAAATCTTCTAGATCATTTGAAGGTTCTTCTACTGGTTGTCTGTTAATACTCGCTATAGTGCCTTTAATAAAAATGCCCTGTGGCCTTGTTTCTTCAAAATAATTTATCGCCCAGTAATCTGGGGTTTTTAGATCAAGTGTCATATAGACCATATTTCCGACTATAACTTCGTAGCCTATATAATGAAAATCGGGTATTTCTACAATAAAACCTTGTTGCAAATCTTGCTGGTCAGCTGGCACCATTTTTAAAATAACTTCTGAGCTACTCCAAACAGTAAGCCTTAATATCACTAGCATTAAGATAATAACTAAAATAGCTAATATAACAACTGTTTTTTTCCAAGCAACATTAATAATTTTATAAATAAGACTGGCGGCGGTAAAAAAAGATATAATAGCGACAATGATCGCAGTAAAAATAATGATAGCTAACATAATCGAGATGTGTTTGAAGAAAACATCAGAAGGGGCTAAGGCTGATAAAGAGGCAACAAGCCACAACGAACCAACACTAAACAAAACACTAAAGACGCCACAACAAGACACACAAAACATCGTGTTGACCAAACTCATTCTTTCAACCGTAATTGCGTCTGTCAGGTTAATAAGATCTGCCTTTTTAGACTGCTGTTGCAGGGCTATTAAATAAAAAATTAAAGATATCAGCAATAAAGCAACAATAGCACATAATACTGTTGTTATAATTATTGAATGCCGTATTTGTGGAATGGGATTAACCAAATAAAAAATACTCAGACCAAGAAGTAAAATTAATAAGACTAAAAATATTTTTTTGTGTTTAGTTTTTAAAAATTTTTTTACTTTCTCATCCTGATTATAATATTTGATTTTACACTTTTTTATGGCATATAATAAAGCGGCGACAAAATAGATAACATTACCTAACTCAAAAAAAAGTTTTGATGTTGGGATTAAAAGAGCACTCAATATAATTATAATGCCGGAAAGTGATAGGCCAAAAGTCCAATTATCTAATGATAGAGGCGGATATTTTTCTTTTGAATAAAAATAAAAATTAAAAAATATGATTATAGAGCAAGGAAAAATTAAGTAACGAAAACCTAGCCAAAAACAAAAAACCAAAAACAACAAATTAAGGATAATTAATAATAAATTTTTAAAATAAAACTTTGACATATATTTTTGATCAATTTAATATTTGGGAACATTCATATAATAATAAAACAAAGTTTTACCCTCTAATTTATAAAGCTCTCTATCACTAACTCCACCCAGATCTGGCACAGCCTTGCAAGCGCCAGGCTTATTAGTGTTGCACTCGTACTTGTAGAATTCTTCGTTACTTTCTATTTTTTTGCAAAGCCCCTTGATTATGCCATTATACAAATTACAACCATAAGTACACTGACTGTCTTTATTGCAGGCCTTATCACTATCGGTCGCCTTTTTATAACAAGCAACAACCACACAGCCAGTCGTGTCAAAATTACCGGCATCTTGAACAATACCACCCTTAGCAAGGCAATCAGCTTCATAGCTAGTCGGACACTTAGGAGCTATTTCTTGACAACTTAATTCATATTTAGCTGGGCCATTATAACAATCTTCAAAGATTCTATATGTCTCATTATTACTATAAGGCTCTAAAATTTGGCCAATTTGTTTATATTGCCTCAACATAAACAGCGACCAAAGCGCAACCAACGCCAACACCAAAATCAAAACATAGATAATTTTTCTTTTTGTGGTCATATATTTTTGATCAATTTAATAAACACGCTCTTTGCTATGATAATAAAACAAAGTTTTACCCTCTAATTTATAAAGTTCGTCATTAGGAGTACCTTGCCAAACCGGACCTTTTTCACAAACACCTGGTTTATCAGTAGTGCATTCATATTTATCAAATTCTTTGCCATCTTCTACTTCCTGGCAAAGCCCCTTAATTATGCCATAATGCAAATTACAACCATGAAGACACTGATCATCATTACTGCAAGCTTTACCACCATCCGCAGATTTTTTAAAACAATGCAGAGTATCAAGGCCCGTAGCATCACTCATTTCAGTTAATGAAAAACCGCCTCTTAGAATACAAACAACTTCATAGCCCAGCAAACATCTATGTAAACTTAACTTCTGACAATATTGACCGCTTTTGCAACAAGATTCCATAATTTTATATGGCTCCGAATTAGTTGGCCTTTGCCATAAAGATATCCACAAGAACCAAAGGGCCACTAATAGTAGGATATAAATAATTATTCTTTTTTTAATCATAAACTTATTTTAAAAATATTACATTATTTAAAAAAATGTAAGAATATCTGGGTTATTTTTTTCTTTTTTTAAAAAATAAGCATAAAACTACTACGACCATTATTCCGATAACCCAATAAATTAAATATAATTGCCCTGGCTTTGATGCTATATTAGTTTGTGATGCTATATTAGTTTTTAGCCTGGAAACGCATTCTTTTTTTAATTTTCCTTGATTTATAAAATTGTTAATTCTTTCAATATCATCTTTACTTTGCCACTCTCCGCAATCATACATTTCTAAAAAAGGATCGTAGTCTTTATTTTTAACCATGTCGAGGCTGATAAATTTTTTATAAGATGCCGAATCAAGCGATGAATATTCTTCATAGGTAACATCTAAAAAAGCTGCATTCGAACTCAAGCCGTATCTAAGCAGATATCCCTGGTTTAATTTTATAGGGTAAGGCAATTCTTTTTTGCCGGTGTCAGGATTACGGCGATAAATATCAGTGGGGTCCGCAAAACTAATCATTTCTGAATTATCATCTGACAAGGTAATCGGGACCAGGTCATTATAATTTGCCTTGGTTTTATAAACAATTAAATGAGGCGTGGGTTCCAGCATAGCATTAGCCAATGACGATGTTAAAAAAAATAAAATTAGTGCCAATAAAAATGTTTTTATTTTCATATTGTTAAATGATTTATTTTAGCTCCACATCTTTCCCGTCCATGACCAATGATTTAATGACCGCCCCGCCAAAGTTGTTTATGGCTACTTTTGCATAAATTTTTCTTACATTACTTTGTATTTGCCCGCCCTTGCCTTCTGGCACAAAATAACTTTCTATGCCGTATTCAATATTTAACTGGCTACCAAATACTTCTTTAACTGTTCCTTTAATAAAGGCACCGCCATCTGGCTTGTTGCGGTCTATATTGGCGAATGTGGCCACCTTGTCATTATCAACGTCCAATAAAACATAAACCTTATCCCCCTCTTTGAAATCCGAAGCCTGATAATACCCATCTGTGTCAATTGAACTGATGTCATATCTCAAAACGACATAATCACCTCTAAACAAGTCTCTGGGATCAACGGGCCTGACTTTTAATAATACCTGGTTGCCAGTCTGGAGAGTAAATTCTTTGAAGGCAATGAAGCCACCGATAATTGCAACCCAAAAAATGCCGATAATTATAAAGATTTTTTTCTTATTCATAAAATTTAAACGTTAACTTTGACCAAGCTTTCTTTAATCTGCCTTCTTTTTTTCTCCATAGCAATTCCGCCGAGAACAAGAATTAAACCGCCAACAATAAAGAAGATAGACCTATCTAGTAAATCCCAAAAAAAGTCAAAATATTTAGCAAAAATAAATACTGCCGCCCAAAAAATGCCGATATTTACCACTTTGATGTCTGATCTTTGATAGCCGATGAATATTAAAAACAATATTAAACCGAAGAAAAGCAAACTATAAATAATTGTGTAGATATCAGATTTTCCTGGGAAGAAAAAAAATATTAAAGTGAAACCCAGCATCCCCAGCGCAACGCCGTTTTCGTATGAGTTGGTGGCTGATTGCGATGGGTTAAATAATAGGTTGAATAGTAAGGCCACGATTGAAAGTATTGAAAATATCAATATGCCAACAACTATTTGGGAAGGTAGATTGTCACGCAGTCCTTGATAATAGCTGTCATAAAAAGGGCTTGAGAAGAATTTGAAAGTCAGTAAGAATAATGATAACATAGAAATTTTTAAGCCGATTATACGATATATCCTGGCAATCTTATTTAGCCCTGCCTTAAGATAGTGCAAGCCACCAATACTGAAAAGCAACATGCCCGAAGACAGATAAATAATTGGCAAATAAAAAAAGGTATGTTCATAAATACCGTTCCTAAAAATAAATAAACCAATCCAAATCAAAAACAGTAAAGACGAAAGAGCTGCGATTGGCTCTGATTTAAAGGCATAAACAAACGGTAACACCCCGATAAGCCAAATTAAAACCAACGAGCGGGAGTTGGCATTAATGTTGTAAATTTGAGCGATAAGAAAAATACTGGCGCCAAAAAGCAGTGCGCCAAGAAAAAACAAAGAGACACCAACTTTGGGCAGATTTTTCTTACCATACTTAAATCGATAGCCAAGGTAATAGGCGCCAAAAGTGCTACTCAGTAGTATTTCAATTTTCACTAAATCCGGGAGTACGCGCCAGTTTGAAGAAACGAATAAGATGGCACCAATACCAAGCAAAATCGCTCCAATTGTGGAAATAGCCACAATAAATTTGTTTGACCTGTCCTCCATATTCTTCTGATTAACGTCAATGAGCATTTTTTGAGCTTGATCTTGGGTGATAGTCCCCAAATCAAGCCACTCTTTAATTTGTTTTTCGTTTGTCATAATATTACTTAAATATTAATTATAACTCACCCTCGGTAATCTTGCCTAAATCAGCATTGGTGATGCCAATTGATAACTGACGCATTATTTGATAAGCGTCTTGGCCATTGGCCATATAATATCTTTTACCGCCTTTGACATACCAGGCTTCACCTTTGCCCTCAACTTGCAAAAGAATTTGTCCCTCTAATCGCTGACTGGTCTTGGTGTCAAATTTCATTTTACCAGCGCCCAGTGGGTTGTAATCCCCTTTTACCTCTGTGCCATCAGGATAAGCATCATGATCAGAATCTTTATTATTTGGATCAGTACCCAAGGCTTTTTCTAAATTATCACTTAAACCATCGTTATCACTATCCTGGCCAGTATCAATACCTGCTAAACCCACTGGAATCAAAGCTAAATCTTTGTTAGTTATCCCCAAGCCAAGTTTCCTTAAAGCTTCATAGGCTGTCGGGCCGTCTTTGAGATAATAGCGCTTAGCATCTTTAGGCCAAATATACCAGGCTTCACCATGACTTTCTACTTGCAAAAATATTTTGCCAACGTTTTTTTTGGCAAAATCACTAGAATCAGTTATTACCTGAGGGCTCACAAAACCTTGACCAAAAGGCACGACTTGTCTAACTACGTTGCCGTTGATTAAAGCAACATAAACTAATTCCTGAGAATCCGGGGAAAACTTTATGTCATAAACATAGTCCGCTATACCAGCCTCTGTTTTATCTAAAACAACAAAACTTTTACCACCTTTAATTGCCTTGTAAGCGTAATGTTTAGAATCGAAGCTAAAGACAATAGAATCAAAACGATTAAACATATCAGCATTAGTATCCAAACCATGAGGACCGATATAATCATACTCTTTTTGCGGTACATTATTAATTACTACAAATCCCCTGTTATTATCATAAACTTTATAGGCCAACGTTTTAGAATCTGGACTAAAAGCTAAACTGGAAATAGAATCATAAGTATCGGCTTGCTCCTGGCCATTAATTACTAAAAAATATTTACTGTCCCAATCTTTCTTGGCATAATAAGCATACTGTTGGGAATCTGGACTAAAGACAAAACCACCCGCTTCGGCATATCTTGGTTGTTCTTGACCGTCTAAGACAATGAGACGACCATCCTCGAGTTGATAAGCAAAGTGTTGAGAGTCATTACTGAATTTTAGGTTATTTATTGCACTATATATATTATAATAATACACATAGGAAAAATAATTAGTCAGCTTTTGGCCATTAAGTAAGACAAAAAGCTCAGATTCTTCCTTGTATTTTTTCGGGTCTTCACTAAAATTCATGGCCACATAAGCAAGTTGTTTGGAATCGGGGCTGAAAATTAAACGAGCAACCTGATCATAAAGTTCTGCTTGCTCCTCGCCATTAATTACTAAAAAATATTTATCGCTCCCACTCTTCTTGGCATAATAAGCATATTGTTTAGAATCGGGACTGAAAACAAAATCATCTACTTCCTCATATTTTGTTTGTTCTTGTCCATCAAAAACAACAAAATTTTCTGTATCAAAAACCGACTCACTGGAAAAATTAAAATGATTTATTGCGATATAGGCATAATGCTTGGAATCAGGACTAAAAACCACATTGCTATAACTTCTAATTCCATTATATTTTTCCAACTCCTTATTATTCATTACTACAAAAATATCGTTAACATTCATATTTTGCCCCCAATAGCCAGCAACATAAGCATATTGCTTAGAATCAGGACTAAACACCGGACTGCCAATGTAGTCTATGTAATCATAGACTTTTTGTTTTTGGCCGTTATAAATCATGAAAAATTTTTTATAATCCTCAACGACCTCAACTACGCAACCAAAATTTTTAGTGTCGGGGCTTAAAACACACTTGTAAACTTCGTTTGTAGTATAGCCGGCCAAAGTAGCACAGCCAAAACCAAACAAACCTAAGATTAGCAGGCCGATGATCATGAAAAGTTTTTTTGTCATATTATTTTAAAAATAAAGGGTTGGTTTATTTAACCAACCCATTGTTATTATCCAAATCCCCAGAACCGATAATAATATCATCTTCCAATTTACTGGTTTTAATCTTGCCTTCTTTGTTTAACTGACTATCAGTAACGCTATCAATTGCCGAAATTTTTGCCTTAGGCATAATAACTAATAATTGCCTACGCTGAGCCTCTGTTGGCTGAACCGCCAAATCAAAATCTGCTTTTATTTCGGTCTGGCCAACATTCAGCTGACTTAAACGCCAAGTAATTGTTCTGCTAGTCTGGTCGTATGACAAGTCTCCGGCGCTGGCATTACTCTTGTCGGCCCAATCAACATAATCCGGTAATTTTAAACTAATTTCAACATCATGCAAATCATGCAGACTACTAAGCATAGACCAGCTCCCGCGAACAACCGTTCTTTGACCAACCGCAAAAGGAATCGGACCATTGCCTAATGGAACATTATCATCATTAAAATACAACAAACTTTCTTTGAATAATAAATCACTATTCAATTTACCAACAATAATATTACTTTTGTTGTTTTCATCTTCTTTAATCTCAGCCGAAGCACCATCGATATCTGCTTCTTGTTTGGCTGTAAATTTGGCATAACTTTTTATCTGCTGATCAAATGATTTGCCTTTGAGCTTGTCAAAATCTTTAATCTTTAAAGAAAAATCAATAATCCCCTCATCACCAGGCGCTAATCTGGCCAATTCCGGAATTTCATTTTCAGTCCAAACGATTGCCTTATCATTAACCTTGGCTTTATATTTATCTTTTAAGCTTGTCCAGTCAATTATATTGCCCTCAACAATTGCCATAATCACAGCGTTTTCAATTGGCCTAGAGCCACTATTGGCATAGCTCAAGGAATAATTTAGGGTTTGCCCAAAATTAACACCTTGGTCTTGATCAGAACCATTGGCCACCAGTATTAAATTTAATTCATTATTAATCACTTGGATTTCTGTGGTTTCCTGATGAAAGAGATAATCTTGTTCTTGGGTGGCTGGCAAATTCAACGAATCAGAGGAAGTGGCGGTTGTTGAGCTAGCTACTGTTTCAAGTCCACTTGGCTCCATAGAAACCGGCAAGAATTCTCTTGCCTCAAGTTTGATTAAAAAAGCATATTTATCTTTGACCTTATCAATAAATTTAAAATTAATTTTTACTTCTTTTTCAGCGCCATCGACATCACTAACCTCCCAAACCCATGGCTTAACAAGCTTAACGCCAGCATTCTGACTGGTATCACTAATAAATTCAACCTGTGAAATATCTGATGGCTCAACTGTCAGCCAAAAATGATTAAGTGAACCACCCTCTTTTAATTTATATTTTAAAACCATTTTTTGCGCCTCACCAACTAAAGCACTGCCATCGCTAACCAAAACAGTCTCCAAGCCGATACTTTCCACCGAGCTATCTAAGGTAGCCACCTTTTTATACTCACTGGAGAAATTATCAAGTGAATAATACATTTCTGCCACAGCCACATTAGATTTGCCAATTTCGTTAATAATCTTACCACGAACCACAATTTCGCCCTCTGCGCCGGCCTCAAGCTGATCAATTTTCCATTCTTTTTGATTTTCAGGTAAAGCTGGCTGGCTATCCGAAAAAATGAAATTTTGAGGATATTCCATTTTAAGGCTAATATTTTTTAAAGCACTCTTATTTTGATTTTTATACTTAAGTTTATATTCAAATTCCACCCCCGCCACTAAACTTTTTGGTGCTTCCAAACTCAATTGCACGGCTGTTGGATCAACACCGCCCCTAAACCAATAAAAAATAGCTGTGGCCAACAAAGCGATGATAAATAAATAAACCAAAAAAGAACCCAGCCACCAACGCCAGCCTTTTCTTGGCTTGATTTGGAGTTTCTTAACATCAATAATTTCACCATCATCGTCCTGATAAATCTCCGACAGACCTTCCTTGATAGTTCGCTGACGATTAAACTCCACTGCTTCGTCATTAATTTTCTCAATTTTTTTATTTCTGCTCATAATTTATGGTTTTATCTTGCAAAATATAACCCCAATATTTATCAGTGTCCTGCGACAGATAATCAGCCGATGAAACATCACCATAATGCCAAACCTGCTCATAAAAACTGGGTATTTCAAATTTATAATTAACTTCTGAATTAGTTGAACCGGACTGTTTTTGTACCAACAAACTATGACGATACAATTGTTTATCTGTATTTTGCGCGAAAACATCTTTGATTCTGTCCAACCAATTTTTGGTTGTTGGTCTTGATTCCAACTTAAAAGGCAGTTTATAGCTAAGTTTAATAACGGTCATTTCTCCAGGATCAACAATTGACCAGTTGGCAAAAACCGTCTTGTCTTGTTCGCGATAAATTTTGGTGCCACTCGGCTCATCAACTTCAGCCTCTCGTTCATTCAACAAGTCGTCACCAAGTTCCCAACCGGCCTCTGGAACTTCAAAACTAAGCTTATTAGGAGCTTTAAAACCCTCAGCTTCAATTAATTGACTGCCTAAAGGCACATAAACCCTTAACCAATCAAAATTACGCACACCACTAAACTCTTCACCAACTTTACCTTGATGATGCCTAATGATTTTCAAATGATTTACCAAAGAACCATCAGATAAAACATTGGTTGTTAGCTCAACTGTTTGCTTAATTACTTTGTCGCTTTTACCACCATTGATATTTGTATTGACCACCGACAAATAATCACCACTTGTTTCTTTAAGCCGGCCATCCCAGCCCAATTCAGCCACTTTGGATTCCAATTCATTATCCGAAAAATAAAGCAACAATTGTTTTTCATTTAGAGACTTTTCAATTACGCCAATAATTTTTAGCCACAGAGCCTGATCTTGTTCGGCTGAAATTCTAGCAATTAATTCATCCATCAAAGAGCCAATAATTTGCTTGGGCTTGTTGGTTTCGCCATATTTTTGTTCAGCAAAACTCTGAACCACATCCATAAAATTATCGCCACTAATCCGAACATTAAAATCACCAGCCAAATCAACCGGACCAACAATGTCCAACAAACGAATGATTATCTCTGGCGTCAAACTAATAACCCCATCAACCGTTGAGCCACCACTCTGTTCATAAAACCACATGACTTTGCGAGCACTGGTCGGCCAATCAGGCCACCAATTTGCATCCCACATATACCAACGAGCTCGAACTAATTGCATTGGGTAAGGAGCTTCAATCATCCGACTCATGCCAGCCTCAGTGTCATAAGTGCCGCCACCAGGCACTTCCAAACTTTTAATCTTACCGCGACTAAAATCAACGATAGCAAAACTACCCATAAAACCACCGGTGGCCCTAGCTTCAGTGTTATTTTGAAATACCAATAAATAACGTTTGTCATAAGCTTCGCCTAAAAACAATCTAAGCTTGGCAGACATCTCCACCAACTCCCCTAAATTAACCGACAAAAAATCTACCCTTGATTTAAAATATGAAAAATCGGCTTGATATTCTTCAGGCAGAGAAGCTTCGTCAATTTTGGCTAAAGCTTTGGCTAATTGATCAGCTTTGGCCTTAGCCTCACCACCATGCTCTGTAAACCCAGCTAAAGCCGTCACTAAATCACCTTGTTTTTGACCAAACAAACTATCCATAGCCATGGTTAAATCGGCGGCTATACCCGAACCCAAATTGCCAGCTTCTAAAATAGTTTCGCTGTTGGAGGCCAAACGAGCCTGAGCGTTAGGCAAAAGTCCGGCTAAAGTCAGAAGAAAACCATTAACCTTTTTTAATTCTTTATCGGCTTCAAGAAAATTAGCGCCAGCTTGACTAAAACGTCGATTAGCTTCTTCAAAATCTTTTTGCTCAACCGCCTGCTTAGCCGTAAAAGCCTCATTCAAGGCAGCCTTAGCGCTTCCCACAACTTGCTCTTTTAAACTGGCCAGAGCCTGCCAATTGCCATAAAACTTCAAAGGCAAAATTAAAATCGCCATCAAACAAGCAAAAGCACCAACTGGTCGTAAAAAATTAAGCTTGGGCTTTGGCTTTAATTTTTTTACAGCTGACTTAGCTCTATCACTTAAAATCTTGGTTTGTTTGGGTGAAGTTAAAACTAAATCTCTAATTTTTAAAATAAAATTTGAGCCAGCAGTGTGGCCTCTTTTTAATAAACCGCCAAGTAAAAACCACGGCTTAAAAATTAATTTTATAATCAAGCGAGTAAAACGACCAACAGCAAGTACTGACAATTTTAAATAATTGAATATAAATTTTGGCACCATTAAAACAGCCAAAACTATAGTTTCGCTAAAATAGCCTATTCTTATTAACCAGTTCCAATTTGAATTAGATCGTCGCCTGCTATTTTTAAATAATAGATTATGTTCCCAACGGCCAATAACAGTTAAAATCGTTAATAAGCCGATAAATAATCGGATAATCGTTAAATGCTTAAATTTATGTCCCAGTTTGGTCATAAACAACTTTTTTATAAACCTCATGCGTAAGGCGGGCACATTCCCACCAACTATATTTTTTAACCTGCTGATAGCCACGATGTTTAAGTTCCTCCCTCAAATTTTCATCATCAACCAATAGACTTATTTTAGAAACCATATCTTCAAGTTTTTCCGGATCAAAATATATTGCTGCTTCTCCTAAAATTTCCGGCATACTGGAACGATCAGAGCTAACAACAGGGCAACCCTTGGCCATAGCTTCTAAGGGTGGTAAGCCAAAGCCCTCATAAAGGGAAGGAAAAACATAAGCCAAGGCTCGTTTAAATAAAATTTCTAGCTCGGCATCACTAACATAGCCACTAAAAATAATCGGGCTTAAACCCTTAGCTTGCCACAAATTTAAATTAGTGGCCTTGACCTTTAATTTTTCGTAAAAATAGTCCTCTTTACCGACTAGCACTAATTGCAAATTTTTATGATATTTTTTATGCAATTTGGCAAAAACCTCAAGCAACCTTTCCAAATTTTTATGGGGATAAACATTACCCACATAAAGCAAAAAAGGCTTGTCTATATTATACCTTAAAAACATATCTTTGTCATCGCCAAAATCAAACAAAGTTTCCCTACCTTTAGCTAAATTAGCCACACCCTCATAAGATACCACCACTTTTGATTCCTTGATGCCAAAATATTTCAAAATGTCCTGTTTGGTAAATTCTGAGACTGTAATTATTTTTTTAGACCGCCAAACAGCCGACCAAATTACCACTCGATAAGCCAAATTTTTTAACCAATAAAACCAGGGGCTAAGAGTGGTGGCTCTAATAGTTGGGTATTTAATTAAAATTAAATCGTGAATAGTCACTACAAATTTACCAAAATAAAAAAATGGCACATTAAAATGAGGGAAATGAACCAAATCTAATTTTTGGCGCCTAAGCAAATGAGGCATAACTATTTGTTCAGCCAAAGAATACCAACGAACATTAGCCAAAACTTTTGTCACTCGACGACCATCACAAGCAAAATCGTCAAAATTATCCTTAGTTAAAAACACCACATACTCATTAACCGTATCCAATTTAATAATATTATCAACGATTTCCTGAGTATAGCGCCCCAAACCCTTGCCAATCGGACCGTAAAACCTAGCATCAATACCAATTCTTTTGATAGTTTTATTTTTTACCATAATGAAAATATTTAAACCACAGTTTTGTTTGTCTCAATAATCTTCTAAATTGCTTAGTTGCCCTTTCCAACCAAGAGTTTGGCTGATTGTTTGCTTGGTAATCAAAACAGGTTGCCTGACGGCCGACTAATTCTTTTTGTTTGACTTTTTGTTTTAACAAAATTATACCACTCATCGGACACAAGCTCAGATCTTCAACTTCCTGACCATTATTAATATTTGGATCTTGATAACCTTTTAAACGTTTAAACTGCCCCGGAGGTAAGTGAACAGACAATGCTTGCTTGGTTGAATTAACCAAAACAATACCTCTGGCAAAATCTCGACGCCATAAACCGGCGCTAACCGAGTCGCTTTGGGGCAATGATAAATTAACAGCCTCGCCTTCGGCCCCGCCCAAATCAGCTTCGTATTCATCAAACCACCAAATTTCAGAATGACTTTTTTCACCACCATCAAAAGAAAAATAACCATCGCCCAACAAAGCGCTGGCTAAACCAAAACGCATTTGCGCATAAAGACTCTTTTGGCTGTCCGTTTGATAAGCGCTATTAATAATATAAACATTGGGCTGTTGATTAAGCGACGGCAAACGCTTTAAGTACTGTCTCATAGAATCTGACCAAGTGCCAGAGCCCTCCCATGGCGTAGGAAACGTTTCAAACATTCGACCATTAACAGACTTCTGATACATTGCCAAGGAGTTGCCATTGATAGTAATTATTTTGTTGGGCCAACGCTCTTGGCTTGCTGTTAGCCAATTTGACATAGCTAATTGCCATTGCTGGTTTACCTTTTTTGTACTGTCCACAGAACCGTCAGCATCAATGTCGATACCCGATTGATCATACCAGCTAACTTCTGAATCAACCATATCATAAAAGACACCATCCCAATCTTTAGTAATATAGAAAGTCTTGTCAAGGTAATCAAGATTAAAATTACGCCAAGCTTCACGACTCAAATTAACCACACCCATATTTGGCCAGGCTTCAACCACTCTGCCCTGGGCATTTCTCAACCACCAATTATTGTCTTTTATTTCTTTATAAATTCGATTTCTCAAACCAAGATAATCATAAAAAACAGCTGGTCGATAATACATGGCCGGATAGGTATAGGCCAACAACTTGCCAGATGGCTGATGTTGGCGATAGTAACTAAAAAAAGCCGACTGGTAATAAACCATTTCTGGTTGCAACACTAATAAATCCCAACGTGACAAATCGCTGTATTGGCTTTGATTAAAAAATGACAAATAATAGTTGGCTAATTTTGGATAATTATCCTTAGCTAAAACTAAGTTGGGGATAAACCAAAAAATCAACAAACTAAGGCTTAGACGACACAAAACTTTCATAAATTTTCATCAGACCTTTAAAATGTTTTTCAGGAGAAAAGCGCTCCGCCACAAAATCTCTAGCCTCTCGCCCACCTTCGGCTATTACTTTGGGGTTATCCAAACTCCAGTTAAGCTTCGTTGCTAATTCACTAACATTAGACGGATTAAATAATAAGGCTGTGTGACTACCTAAAACCGCCTCACTGATACCACCAATATTTGAAGCCACCACAAATTTACCCATGGCTGCCGCTTCAATATTAACCAAACCAAATACTTCATACCATTGTGAAGGAATAACCACTAAATAAGCCTTGGCAATAATATTTTTTAAGTCTTCAGCATATTTGGGTCCTAAAAATTCCACCCTCTCCCCTAAGGACAACTTTTTAGCCAAGACCTTGAGTGTGGCGTGTTCCGGGCCAAAGCCAACAATTTTTAACTTTTTGTCTCCCCTGACTTTGGTCATGGCCTTAATTAACTTATCGACACCCTTTTCTTTGTCTAAACGACCAAAATATAATAAATAATCACCCAATTCAAAATTAGCCTTAAATTTTTTAGTATCTACAAAATGATATAAAACAATAATTTTTTCTGCGGGCAAATCCCAATCTATCATTTTGTTTTTCATAAACTTGGATGGCGCAATATACAAATCAATATTTTTTTCATAAACCTTTAAAACCTTGTGATGCAACCACATTTCCAACGAAGCCACCAAACTTTTCGAATAAGAATCTTTAACACAGCGCTTAGCCACACAACGCCAATAGCGTCCGCCCTTGGCACTTTCATCAATTTTACCACCGGCAAACATTTTATAATTAGGACAAACTAATTTGTAGTCGTGTAAATGCATAACCACGGGAATACCTCTACGTTTGGCCACCGGCAAAATTGATGGTGATAAATGATGAAAAATACTATGCACATGAATAATGTCTGGTTTAAAATCTTCGAGTAATTTTTCAAACTGCTTAGCTGCTTGGCGGTTCCAAAAAATATGAGCTAAATATTTAAAAATATTTTTAAACTCAAAGTGATCAAAATTTATATTTTCAGCAAAATAACGGCTGTATTTATCTGGCAAATTATTGGGATGATGCATACAAAATTTAGCCACTTCAATTTTGTGACTGCTTAACAAATCGGCCAAATCCAAAAAATATTTATCAGCCCCGCCTTTAACAAAATTAAATTTATTAACTAAAAGTACCTTCATAAGTTCTCTTGGCCAAGCCCAAGCTCAACCAGAATGAAATGTTAAAAAAATTAGCTTCTAAATATGGCTGGAATAAAAAGGCCACTGCGCAAAAAATCATAATTGCCAGTAAAGCAAATTTAGCTGTTTGACCGTCTTCGCCTGAAGTTTTGTATTTTAATAATTTACCAAAAACACCCAAAGCGAACAAACAGAAAATAGCAAAACCAGCCAAACCTAGTTGCACAAAAATAGCCAAAAATGAATTATGAATATTTCTAATTTCCACATAATCCTGATAATCGCCCATATCAATAAAAACTTTCTGACCAAAACCCAAGCCACCGGCTAGATTATCTTTATATTTTTCCCAAACACCTTGCCAGACAGCGCCACGCCAAGCAATACTGGAATCATTGCTATCGGCCAATGACTCAGCGCGTGTGCTTAATTGATTTACAACATTATGATAATAACCACTAAAATGACTAAACGGCAAAGTGTTGGCCAAAAAAATCGCCAACAAACCAAGCACAACTAAAATTACCGTATAGCTAAGAACTACTTGCCTAAAAATTGATTTCTTCAGCTTTGGCAAGAAAAAATAAACACCAATTACAGCCAAAACCAAAGCCACCCACAAATGTCGCATCAGAGAGCCGACAATGCCTATGAAAAAGATTGGCAACAGCATATAAAGCCAACGCACTGCCAAACCACGTTTAAAAATAATATAAGACAAGCCAAACAGAGAAATTAAACACAAATAAAAAGCATGATCAAAATCCAAAATACGCGAACCAACGGTTGACAAGGGGGTGATTTCCGTCCACAACCCCTGACCGTTAACCAAGCCATAAACGATAAAACCAATGATCACCAAAGTGGCCGACATAACAAAAGACAGCCAAGTTTTTAATTTTTGCTTATCACTAATCAACAAATAAGTCACAAAATAAAACAAAGGATAAAAAGCATAATTCTTGAATGAACTAAAAGATAAAGCAAAAACACCGCTCCAGCTTAAAACGCTCAAAACAAAATAAATAGCGGTTAACGACAAAAAGGCCAGTAAAAATAAATCCGGCCATTTTAATTTTATTTTCAAACGCCCCTTTAGCAATCTAATAAAAACTCCGGCCAAAACAGCCACAAAAATAATATCAACCAAATAAAATTTATACTCCTGCTGGTTGATAATCAAGGATTGCAATGTAAAAAACTTGGCAAAAACCAACATCAGCCAAGTTAGGGCATAAAGTCCGGCTCGAGGATAAACAATCGGAATTAATAAACCAAAAATTGCCGCTATTAAATAGATAAATAAGTTAAAACCAAACCAAAAATTAAGTAGCAACCAGCCACCAAATAATAAAATCAGCCCGACACTACAGACCAATTCTCTGTCTAATTTAACCGATAAATGACGCTTAAAAATACTCATAGTTTAACTAAAATTTACCATTTTTTTCATTAAAAGTCAAAATAAAAAGACGATCAATTTTTACTGATCGCCTATTAAATTAAAAGGACTATTTAGGCATTTTGTGTTTGCCTTTATATTTTTTAACAAAGTCTTCGCTCGCCCGGGCATTAAAATAGTTTTTACCAATAATAACTATTTCTTGGCCTTCGCTTATCTTTCTATTAAGAACACACCTCTCGTAGAGCCAACTATGATCCTCGCACATAAGCTCATCAACAGGTATTTCATAATAACCGTCGGGATATTTGTCTTTTAAAGTCAGTCTTCTTCTCTTTTTCTTAGTCCCATCGTCCGATTTGCTATTTTTAAGCATTTTGTTTAAAGACTTTAGAATAGGAGCTTCACCGATTTTTAGGTAAAAAACACCTTGCTTTCTTTCAGAAGATAAGCCTTCTAAAATTAAATCGCCTTTTTTGTAGTCGTTGACTTTGAACGACGGCTGTCCTTGGCTAAAAAGCATAAAATACTTGCCTTTAAGCGTGTCAATTATTACAGAGTTATCTCCCGCTTTAATTGGTAGCGACAAAGAAGAACTGTCGTCAAAATTAAATTGTCTAACCTCGTCTGTTGTGCCCAAAGCATCCTTATCCCAAGTAACTGAAAAACGGCTGTTTTTTGAATAACGATCATCAACATTGTTGTATTGATCGTAATTTTCATCCATAGGATTAGCTCTAATAATAAATTGCGTAACCTTTTTGGAAAGATCAATACCAGCCACAGCCTCTTCATTATTAGCTACAGGTTCATCTTGATCAAAATTAGGGTTGACTTCAAAAAACTTGAAAGCCGGTTCTGGTGTTATACTAGCCATCCAAGGGATGCTAACAATATTGCCGTCATCGTCTTCTCCAACTTGAAAAACCTTGAAATCACTATTAGCCATTTCATAAACCACACCGTAATCAGCATCATCTTCAGACTCACTTAAAACGAAAACACTGTCCTCCCTTAGTTTGCCTTTATCCAAAATTGTTGAACTTTTGGTATAATAGTAATTTAAATTGGGGTTACTGCCACTAACCTTTTTATCAAGAAAATTCCAATTGAGCAATACATTGCCATTGTCATCTTTCTTAACAGCTTCTTGTGGTCCGGCGCAACTGACTAAGAACAAAAGCGCCAAAAAACCCAAAAACAAAAACTTTCTCATTACCTACCTCTTCTATTAGTTAAACTCTTTTTTGTTTCATTTTTATTCAGGAACAGACCGAAGTCGAGTTCCAAGCCAATACTAAAGCGCTGATACTTGATGCCGGTAATACCGCCCAAGTAATCAAAATAAATTCTGCCAGTCTGTCGCTGATTGCGAAGAGGCTCAACAAATAAACCAATCTTATAAAAGAATTTTAAATCGTCTTGATTGTACTGGTTAAAACTACCAGCCACGCCAAAAGGCAAAATAAATTCTTTTGACAAAGGCAAGTCAAAAACAATTAACTCGCCACCTAAAGTCGCTTGTTCGGCCAATAGCTCCAGATTAATCGGCTTCTTTGTCCAAAAAAGTTTATCTTCCTTTAAAGGAATTTTTCCTTCCAGATAAAGACTGCCGTCTGTAAACCAATTCGTTTGCCCCAATAATCTGTCGCCATAGGCGTGAAATTCAACTCGTCCTAATAAGTAATGGCTAAACAGTTTTGTCTTCAGACTGCTGGCTAGCTGGGTATTAAGGTAGTTCTGGCCATAACCTAGGTTAAAACCAAAATAATCGCTACCGCGCATTAATTTAACGCGAGCACCGGCCTGCCAGTTAATCGCCGGCTCATTGTAAGAGCCATCATTTAGTTGGAAGCCACCGCCTTTAACATCGACGAAAGCACCATACGACCAAGCACTCTTGGGACTGCTTTTGTAATTGTACTCCATGTGATTATAGAACAAAAAACCCATACTAACGTCATCCCAAAAAACTACTCCCCCAGGCTTAATAACATAAGTCTGATTATAAAGGGTATTACTTAACGGCAAAATTAGACTGGTGCCGGCATTAAGTTTTGTTTTTTGAGTTCTGATTTTTTGTGGATTAGCTGCTCGTAAATCATTAAAACTTATGTCTAAGCCATTCTTATTAAGCTCAGAAACTACTTCGTCGGCTGTCATCAGTTTTCTGACAACATACGACCTTTGCGCCATAGCGCTCTCCGTCGACAAAAACAGCAAAACTGTCGCTATCAACAAAAACAAAAAATGCAGATGTTTCATGTCTGCCTCCTCACATTGTGAATAAATTAATTTATTTTATTTTAAACGAACCGTCTATTATCTATAAAAGTTTGCTCTTTTAAAAGAGCAAAATCCTAAAGACAAGTATCTTTAGAAATCCTTGTGCCAATCAATTTTTGGCGCTTCGTTTTGTACAAAATCTGCCTCTAAGGGTAAAGTTTCTTCAACTAAATGAAAAGCTTCATCTTCAGCTTGTTGATTATGTAAATTAAGGTGATTAAACTGAGCATTGTTTTCTTGCCAATTATTATTAATTAAATATTTTTTCTTAAACAAATTTGAGTCTGGAAACAGATAAATAAAAGCTAAAGTAAAAACCAAACCCAAAATTAAAGACAGGATAGCGTTTAAAATCAAATTGGGCTTAACCGGATAACGAGAAGTCATTGGCTCGTCCAACAATTTAACACTGATTTTATCGCCCAGACCGTGATAAGTGCTGTTTTGTGTGATTAAAACATTACCAACCGAACGAGCAATTTTTTCAGCTTGATCACGATTAGGATGATAAGCGGCCACAGCAATAATACCAGTATTGTTAACTGGTCTAACATCAATAGTTTTGGCCCAAGTCTTGGAAATCTTTTTGGGATTAGAGCCAAAATAATTAACATCAATATTTAAACCAGAGGCCATGGTTTGATTAAAAAAAGAAGTTGAGTAAGCGACCTTGGATAAAATTTCGCTTATATACTCATTGGTTCTGGTAGTGGTATATGAGTCGCTGGCGCCACTGGAATTTTGGACCACCAACAAACGTAAGTTAGAACTGTATTTAAGCGGTTGGGATAAGGTTAAAATCATGCCTAAAACAAAAAACACAGCCACAAAAACTAAGATAGTGCTAATCTTTGATTTGATTAAATAAATAAAGCTATTTAATTCCATAAAATTTCTTTTAATTCAATAGTATAATTTAGCACAATTAATAAAGTTTGTCAATGTTTTAATTAAAAAAACTAATAAAATTATAAAAATGGCTTAAATTAAACAAAAAATTATACTTTATTGACAAAAAATCCAATAAAAACAATACTGTAAGTAGCTAAATAATAATTGTTTTTTTAAATGAGGTTTAATATGTTCAATCTGGGAATTATTGAAGATGCGTCGTCTTTAAAGAAAATAAAGGACATAAAAAAATTTTTATCAGAGAATCCAGACAAAAAAAATCTTATTCTACTCTACAAACACTGGAAAGGTAGTCATTATTACGGCGTTACTAATCTCAGCAACAATGATCTTAATTTTTTGATAAGGTTTTTTTGCCGAAAACGAACCGGCAAAACATTCGTTCAAAAAACCGGTTGGTATTTAAGCGAAAAAAAATTAACGCCTCTCTAATTAAAAAAAAGGAAACCAACACGGTTTCCTTTTTATTTTTTCTAAAAATAAATCTATCTGAAAAAAGCTTCAATCGCCAACAACCAAATTAAAGTGGTCACTACAATACCAGCTAAAAAACCACTCAATGAGCTGGCAAAATAATTGCCAAAACAAATTTTATAATGACTAGTTTTGTCATCGGGATCGATGAATTGTTTGACAATTGGCCCAAGCTTTTTTTTATTTGTCTTTTTTTTGCGCATATAATTTATCTTTACTAAATTATAGCACATTTTGCCAGACGCCACAACAATTACAAACTTTTTAAAACTGTCATGGTTTGATCGTGCACCAAACCATTTGAAGCCAACATATTTTCGCTTGATAAAATCCAATCTTGACCGGAAAAGTCTGTCACTCGCCCACCAGCTTCTCTAACCAACAAGATGCCGGCCGCCACATCCCAAGGTCGCCCACCCGGAATAACAATCGATTCAAGTCTGCCCGAGGCCACATAAGCCAGTTCCAAGGCAGCGCTACCCAATTGTCGACAATCAAAACCATTAAGCTTTTGGAAATTAAAGTATTTAAGAGCTTTGTTAATACTTTCGTTATCGTAGCCATGACAAAAAGCGTTAATCACCTTACCAGAATCAACCGCAGAAACTTTAATCGGCTGATCATTTAGCCAGGCGCCCTCACCTTGTCGAGCCACAAACAACTCATTCATTATCGGAAAATAAATAAGACCTAAAACAATTTTTTCTTGATAAAGCAAGGCCACCGAAATACTCCAAAAAGGATTGTGCATGGTAAAATTAGTTGTGCCATCCAAAGGGTCAACTATCCACAGCCAATCTGATTTTCTTTGGTTATCCCCAGCCTCCTCCGACAATATTTCATGATCAGGAAAATTATCCTTAATCGCCTTCAAAATTATTTTCTCCGATTCCGTGTCATGAGCTGTCACAATTTCGTGACCAGATTTTAATTTGGCGTCAGCCCTATTGAAGACAAAAAATTTTTCTTTAAGCAGCTCACCAGCTTCTCTAATTGCCGGTAAAACTGCCGTTTGATATTTTTCCATACTCATATAATAAACTTAAAAAAAATAAATCGTGAGTCCGCCAACTGGCGGACGAACTCCAAACTTGGAAATTGGAAATTGGAAATTGGAAATTTAGTAGTCGTATCCCTTGGGATAGCGTTTATACCAAGCCACTAGACTAACAATACTATCAGATAAGCTCTTTTTGGCTTGCCAGTTTAAAATTTGTTTGGCTTTACTGACATCAGCATAAATTTCGGCAATCTCTCCCTGTCTGGTCTGGTCGGCTTGGCGTGACAATTTTACATCCAAAACTTTTTCTACGGTTTCAACAATTTCCCTAACTGAATAACCTTGGCCATTACCTAAATTAAAAATATCGCTTTGGCCACCATTATTTAGATAATCGGCGGCTGTTAGATGAGCGTCTATTAAATCTTCAACATCGATATAATCCCTAATCGGCGTGCCATCTGGTGTTGGCACATGAGGGCAGGTAAAATGAAACTGTTCCAAACCCAAAGCGCCACGAACAGCATTTTGGACTAAAAGCTGGGAAGGTTTTTTACTATCACCGATATAACCATCACTGGACGAACCGCAAACATTAAAATAACGCAAAATAACATAGTTCAAGCCATAAAGTTGACCAAACCATTTTAAAGACTTCTCAATCAACAACTTTGATTCACCATAGGGATTAACTGGTTCAGACATTTGATCTTCTTTGATAGGCAAACTCTTAGCTTCGCCATAAACAGCACTGGTTGAGGAAAAAATTATTTTATCCACGCCCACCAAACGCATAGCTTCTAATAAATTAAAGGTGCCTTGGCAATTGTTGGAAAAATACAAATAAGGATTGTGCATAGATTCATTAACCGAACACAAAGCCGCAAAATGAAAAACCAAATCAGGCCGTTCATCCAGCATAATTTTTTTTATAATTTCGGCCTGACGTAAATCAGCTTCAACAACTTTCAGAGAACTATTCTCTGATTTAAGCAATTCCAAGGCCTGACGCCAACCTCGGCTAAAATTATCTAAGGCCACAACCTCATAACCCAAATTTAATAAAACCCGACAAATATGCGAACCAATATAACCAGCCGCGCCAGTCACTAAAACTTTTTTCATAATTATTTAAATTTAACCGGCAATTCAACTTGTGCTTCATTAGCTGGCAAGCCGGAAGGATTGTCTTTTTTTAAAATTAATTTTCCATCACCGCTAAGATTTTTGGGGAATTCCACAGTTACCACAAATGGCACAAAATTTTCAGTCATCCAATCACCTTGAGCCTGTGCCTGACCGCTAAATAGTTCTTGGCCGTTACTATCAAGCAATTTAACCGGAAAACTACCCTCAAAAAACCAAGTTCCCCGAGCCTCACCCTTAACCGCCAAAGGACTGCTAACAGCTTGATTAGCCGTTGGCTCACTGATTTTTAACAAATTATCAAAACCAGCTTCAGCTGGCAAACAACTGCCTTCATAAAAAGCTGTTAGGTCGCAAGTGCCTTGGTTTTTAAATTGGCACATATTTTCTTCAAGTAAAACCTTAAAGCCTTTGATGGCACAATAAATTTGCGCTTCGGTTTCATAATTACCAACCAAAACTCCGCCCACCGGACATTCGCCCCTAAACATCGCCCATTCTTCACACTGTTTATTGCCGTCAAACAAGCAAACACCATACTGACCGCCCTGAGGATCTTGTTTGATTTGCAACTGCCCGCCCTGATCTTGGCAATTTTTTGAAGCTGGATTACCCAAACTAGCTTTAGCACTTTCTTTTTGAGATTGATCAATCGATGACTCTAGCTCCAAATTTCTTTTTGAAGATATACAGCCAGACAAACCAATCAATAAAATTGGTAGAAGAATAATAAACTTAATTCCTTTCATAAAATTATTTAAATAAAATAAAGACAAAATTACAAATTACAAATTTTGGTATCGCTTCGCGATTTTTTATTTAATTTTTAAAACTAATCGTGAGTTTACCATAGACGGACGAACTCCTTAATTGGAAATTGAAAATTTGAAATTGGAAATTTAACTTATGCCGTTTTTATTTCGTATAAAAATTGGGGTAAACCGCTTGTTTCATTATTAGCACTCTTGGTTTTTATAGTATAACAAAACAACGGCATTTGTGAAGCCGTTGTTCGGTTTTATAGCTTTTATGCTTATTTTATTGATCAGACTGCTCTTGGCCGTGTCTAAAACCGTTTTTAAGACCGCGACCATTTTTCATCATGCCCATGCCAAAACCATGGTCCAAACCCAATTCAGTCATTATTTTTTGGGCTTCATCTGTTTGCCCAGCCAACATTAATTTATGAGCTTCGGCAAATTTAGCAAAATTATCGGCAGTTATTTTTTCGGTTATCGGGTTGTCACCCATTAAATTTTTCCAAGCAGTATAATCGCCGTTAGTTATGGCATCCATTATAGCTTGATGATTTTCCTGATTACAACCACCATGATTAAAGCCACCCCTACCCATACCTATGCCGGTTAAACCCAGCTCATCCATAATTGCCTTGGCTTCGTCTGTTTTACCCGCTTCCATAAGCTTATGAGCTTCGGCAAATCTAGCAAAATTATCGGCAGTTATTTTTTCGGTTATCGGGTTGTCACCCATTAAATTTTTCCAAGCAGTATAATCGCCGTTATCAAAAGTTTGATTGATCGCTATTCTATTGTTGTCTTGTCGGCCACCACCAGGTGGCGCCTGTTTAGGATTAAATTTACTGGCCGCCAGCACTGAACCGCCGGCACTTAGCAATAAAGCTAAGGTTAATATGGCTATGTTAGTTTTTTTCATAAATTTGAAATTAATTGTTAATCATCATCGTCGGGCCCTTCTGTATATTAATACGCGGTGCTAAAAATTTTCTTTCATTAGGACAACCGCGCTTAGCCGGCAAACAAGGTTTAATAATTCTGGCCACAAAGCCCTCGGGGCCACTGGTGGCCATAATTTTAATTCGTGAACCGGTTTCGCTACCTAGCGGAGGCATAATTGTGTCATCATCAACAGCCACCTGCCAAGCTTTACCACTGCCGTCACGCAAAATCACAAAATCATCATTAGCCTCAACTACAACACCCATCAGCAAACCATCCACCGGCCGATGCCAAAAATCGTCTCGACCGGTCGGCGCCATAAAAAATACCGGTAACCTGGGCGACAAAGTTTCATCAATTTCCTCAGCCCAACCAGCTTGTTCAACTACTAAGGCCAAAAGAATACTTAAAACAACTATAATTAAAAATGCCCAAATTTTCTTTAAACGATAAGCTTTCTTGGTGTGCTGAAAATTATAATCAACCAAAAAAATCAAAGCCAAACCGGCCAACAACCAAATCAACGGCAAAGAGCTTAAAGCTAAAGACAACCAACCGCCTTGATACTCGGCCCAGGACCAATCATTGGCACTTAAACTGTTTAAAACCAAAGATAGACTTAAGCCACCACTAATAATTACAATCACCGCCGAGAGCCACCACAAGCCGTTCAGCAGTTGAAACTGCCAATGAGGACGTGGTGACAGACGACGTTGTTTGATTTCATCTAAGATTTGCTGACTAATCTGTTCCATACTTATTTTTTAATTCTATTTTTAAAAATTTCTTACCTCGATTAATCAGGGTACCGATAGTGCCTTCCGGTTTTTTTAAAATATCCGATATTTCTTTATAATTTTTTTCTTCCAAAAATTTCAAAACCAAAACTTCACGATATTTCAAAGGCAAACGAGACAAGGCTTCCGTTAAAACAACTTTATCTTGATGACGAGCAAATTCCTCGCTTAAATCAAGCCCAGAAGCCAATTCCAGCCATTCGTTCTCTTCCAAGCTCAAACTATAACCACGTGCCTTGGTTTTACGCCAAGCACTAATGGCTTGGTTATGAGTAATACGGTAAAGCCAAGAAGAAAATTTTAAATCCTTATCAAAATCATTCAAATTCAAATAAGCTTTAATAAAAGACTCTTGCAAAATATCCTCAACATCTTCCTTGCCTAAATTAAACAGGCGTCTTAAATAAGCCGATAGTTTGGATTCATAGCGTTTAACCAGGCAAGCAAAATAATCGTTTTGCTTTAAAGCCATGGCACAAAGCTCCTCGTCGCTTTTATCCCGGCAATTCTGTTGCATATTAAAACTAAGTTTTTAAAAAAATCAAAGCTAACTCTAAGCGCCTTATCTATTAATACGCCAAAGTCAAACAAAAACTTTCAATTGAGTTCTAAATAGGCCTAATAACGCAAACTATTAATGGTTTTACCATTATTTTTAGCTCGCTTCTTTCTACCTATTTTTTTCTTTTTATACATAAGAGTTTATTTACAATTCAAAATAATTTTACATAATTTTAGCCAAAATAGCAAGGACAGAGCTTTCCCTCCCATTATCAGTGGGGGGTGCCTGCCGGTAGGCAGGGGTTAGGGTGGGGGCTAGAGATAGGAATATTTTGGTGATAATTTAGACGAGCTAGCTCTTAACTCCATGTTCCTCCCCTAGCTTAGGGGAGGAAACTAATTATAATGTTTAGCTAAA
>Ga0210057_1000381_pt1 | contig 74528 bp, 67 predicted proteins | sample CryGeyCG2114_010_2_FD_183968 | JGI IMG/M metagenome (GOLD analysis project Ga0210057, IMG submission 183968) | Groundwater microbial communities from aquifer - Crystal Geyser CG10_big_fil_rev_8/21/14_0.10 (SPAdes) (version 2) | ecosystem: Environmental > Aquatic > Deep subsurface > Groundwater ...
TTGCGACATCGCGGAACAACGGCTATGCGAAATGCCGGCATGCCATTCCGTTTCACTCCATGCCATACCGTCACTTCGCATCAGCCGCGCGCGTTAGGCGAAATATTTAATTGTTTTCTTTTGTATTTACAAAGCTCGATTACCTGGCTAAACTATACTCATTATTCATAAATATAAATCATAAGTATAAAGAAAGTGGAGAACCAATGCCCGATCAGGGCGGATCAAAGGAGGCTCAATTTAAGGAGTTATTTAGAGCAGATGAGGAGGCTTTCCAAGGTTTGGAAGAACCAACCTTTTCAAAAGTCGTCACTGTAAGCGAACAAGGTGCTGAGAGCATGGGCAAACCAGCTGGGAGTGAGTGGTTAGGGTTTACTTACTATGACAAGGGAGAAATATACCACGGAGCTATCGATCCAACTGATGGACAAGTGATAGCTACGGGCTCAGAAATGACATGGTGGTTTGATTAAGAAAACAATTGAATACATCCGATAACAGCGTATAGCAGGTTCAGAAAATCGCCCCTTTCTATTTTTACGGCGGGGCGATATTCTTCTCCCAGATGCCGCTAACTGGAATTGAAGTTTGAGGTGTTTGTGAAAATTCATGTCAACCGAAGTTTCGTGCAATGATGATGGGCGGCACTACTGCTATACACGGCACGTTAAACGAAATCGAGAAAAGAGCTATTTTGAATTTTGAGGGGGCAAAACTTTTATATATCATAATTTTTCAATAGTAATATGGTATCGAAAATCACTTATTTTGTTCATGGAACTACAACCGATAACGAACAGGAAATCTCCTCTGGCTGGTTTGATGTTGATTTGTCAGAGTTAGGGGTTCAACAATCTGTTGAATTGTGGGACAAAATTAAAAATAAGCATTTTGATGTCGTTTTCTGCTCTGACCTAAAACGGGCTGTGCATTCGGCTGAACTAACTTTCAAAAATAAAGTCAAAATTATTCCTGATAAACGTTTGCGGGAATGTAATTATGGAAAATACAATGCACAGCCCTCTGAAATTGTTGGACCCATGCAAGAACAAAATATAACGAAGAGATTTCCCGACGGTGAATCTTACGAAGATGTCAAAATGAGAATAAGTGATTTTCTTGATTTTTTGAAGAAAAATTATGATGGAAAGTCGGTTGCCGTTGTCGCACACAAAGCACCACAGTTAGCATTAGATGTTCTGTTGAAAAACAAAACTTGGGAACAGGCTTTTGCAGATGATTGGCGAGAGACAAAAGCATGGCAACCTGGCTGGAACTATACATTAGAGTAAAAGTTTTACCCCTTTTTATTATAAACGTTCTTTTCTCGACTCACTCCACTTCGCTTCGTGTAAACTTGATATATCCCAGACGTTAGCCGAAATATTTTTAAACATGACTAAAATGAACAAAAAGATAATTTTTTTTGGATGGAGATGGGACACTTTGGTATCCTCGATCAACGAGATATACAAAGAAACCCCATTGGATTTATCTAGAGAGTAAAGACGCAAAGGAACATTACAAACACTTGGTCATGATCCCGACGGTTTTATCTACCTTGAAAAGGTTAAAAAAAATGGGCATTCTCACAATCTTACTTTCAACGCATCCACACCCTCCCAAAGAAGCTGATTCTATAATCAATCATAAAGTCACCCATTTTAGATTGAATGGTTTGTTTGATGAAGTACACGCTACCAGAGAATTTCACGGTTCCAAAGGAGAGTTCATTGTTAAAATATTAAAGGAGCGTGGTATTCCAAAGACGAAAGCTCTAATGGTCGGCGACCACTATCGCTGGGATTATAAATCAGCAAAAGATGTAGGTGTGGATGCGCTACTGATTGAGTCAGAATATATGCGAAAAGATATTCAAGGTAGAAGAATAAAACGGACGATCAAAAAATTATCTGATGTTTTTAGTCATGTTTAAAAATACTCAAGGGGACGCTGCGCTTTCGCTCCCGATGGTCGCTCACCCTCGGCTAACACAGCGTATGCGGCTACGGCTTGCTTCGTACCTCCGCAAGCCTCCACCCACAATAACAGTGCCTGTCCCCTTTATCCACAAAACAAACCAAAACCTCCGGTCCCCCGGAGGTTTTGTGCGCGTATCACTCTTGAAATACCAATGCATAACATGATATTTCAATCTCTATCCACGGAATGAACAAAAATTGAAACACCGCCTATCGCACGGCAACGGAATTAACCCCCGTCAAATACACCACCTCTTGTGAATCAACAAACCCAAGTATCTGCATACGCTCAGACACTGTTCCAAGGCTGGTCGCAGAGGCGACAGATGTCATGAGTCGCTCATTCTTCACTTGTAGCTCTTGCACAGAATTTTCCAAATCACGCATCGTATAACCATGTTGTGTCGACTGCGAGACCTGCATCACATAGGCGACGCCCAGCACGATCACTACAACACTAAGCACTAGGTTCCAGAGGGTGAGGGATGTTGGAATCGTCGGGAGAAAACGCGTGACGCGCTTGGTTGTTGAGAGAACGGTCATGTTGAGGGTATTTGTTTTTGCTTTTTCCTATCTCCTCCGGGCCGACTTTTTGTGCGACACGGAGTTTTGCGCTGCGAGCGCGCGGATTACTGGCGATTTCTGACGGGCTCGGTTTGAGCGGTTTTTTGGTCAGAATACGCAGGTCTGGTCGTCCTTTGAGAAAACGTTTAACCAGTCGATCTTCCAGCGAATGGAACGAGATCACACAGAGGCGACCCCCTACATTGAGAGCGTCAACGGCTTGTGGAAGGACTGTTTCAATAGCTCCCAGTTCGTCATTAACGACAATGCGTAACGCCTGAAACACACGGGTTGCGGGATGAATTTTCCCATGCCTTCCAAGCGTCACCGCAATGGTTTCCGCGAGATCGACCGTCGTAGAAAACGGTCGTTCACGTCTTCGGGCAACAATGGCTTTTGCCACCTCTCGCGCACGATCCTCTTCTCCGTAGACAAGAAATGCTTGCGTGAGCTGCTCCTCCGACCAGGAGTTCACAACCTCGGCGGCTGTCTGCCCTTGGTCGACGTCGTAGCGCATGTCCAACGGTCCATCTTTTTGAAAACTGAATCCGCGTGCGGCATCATCCACATGTGCCGAGCTAAACCCGACATCTAACAAGATTCCGTCCACCTCCCCTATTCCCTGCGCGTGCAGAATTTTTTTGAGGTGTCGGTAATCATCCTGCACAAAGGTGAGTCGATCCGTGGCACCGATGCGATCCTGTGCCATCGCAATATTGCGCGCATCACGATCAACGCCAATCACACGACCATCTGGAGCACTTGCCTCCAACAACAGTATCGTGTGCCCACCATGTCCCAATGTCCCATCCACGTAAACTCCTCCTGCGTGCGGTTGCATCCAATGGCGTATCTCCTCCTTGAGAACCGGAATGTGGAACGATTCCATACACCACTAAATACCCAATTCACCGAGCTGCTCGGCAATCGCCGAAGATGCAGACTCTGTTTTTTTCTTATACGCTTCCCACGTGGACGCATCCCAAAGTTCGAGACGGTTGTATAAACCCGCCACAACCACATTCTTCTTCATACCCGCGTATTGTCGAAGATATTCTGGGATACCAAATCGTCCCTGTTTATCGATACTCACATCCATTGCACCCGCAAGCATGAGTCGGGCGAACGCACGAGAGTTTTGTTGTGAAATAGGAAGGTTTGCAAGCTTGGTTGCAAGAACTTTCCATTCAGTCATGGCATAAATGACGAGGGAGTTGTCCAACCCGCGCGTAACGACGGCGCCCTTACGGAGCGCATCACGAAACTTTACCGGGATGGCCAACCGACCTTTTTCATCTAACGCATGATTATATTCACCAAGAAACATGGACGTTGGGGCTACCACAGGTTAAAGATGTGCTGACGACTCAACACATCATCTCTCTTCACACCGTGTCTGGTTCTAAAAAACCAGGCACATCTAAGGCAGTGTGAGGAAGAGAATTGCCTATCTTCTCCTCCCCACCACTCACCACTTTGCACCCTTCAGAACCAATACTACCCACCATGCCACCCTTCGTCTATTGAAACAAAAGGCGAACAAAGGTGGGCTTATACACATATGCTGTGGATAGACTGACAAATGCCGTGTTTTCTCCTATAAATACGCTAGATCTTTCCACCTTGGAGGTACCCGTGAAGATCAAAGTTTTACCTAGCCACGCGTCGCTGAACACTCTCGGTCGTCATTGCAAGTTCCGCGAAGCAATCTTATCGATTTTGCAAGATCTAGAAGGTATCTCTCCCATCATCCTGAACGAAGTGAGTTACACGAATGCCGTCGAAGGGCCTTTGCCGTGTTCTCTAAGAGAGATACTCACGAAAATATAGGCCAATGTCCCTCGTCAAGCTCGGGATGACGGATAGTTGTTTGTGATCAGATCCAGCCTTCGCCCCCAAGAACACGTGTGTTTTAAAGTATGAGCCTGCGAGTACTCTTAAAACGCATGTGTTTGAAGATGAGTGTACTCGGCGAAGGAATCCAGCCCTTCGCCCCCAAGAACACGTGTGTTTTGAAAGCTGAAGTCTATGCGCAAGATTCTCAAAACGCATGTGTTTGAAGATAAGGATCCTCGGCGAAGGAATCCAGCCCTTCGCCCCCAAGAACACGTGTGTTTTGAAAGATAGAGCCACAGCGCGAATCTTCTCAAAACGCATGTGTTTGAAGATAGGCGAGTTCGGCGAAGCGATCAAGGTCTTTGCCCCCAAGAACACGTGTGTTTTGAAAGCTGAAGCCTATGCGAAAGATTCTCAAAACGCATGTGTTTGAAGATAGGCGAGTTCGGCGAAGGACTGTAGACAAAAAAAGGAACGACACATCGGTCGTCCCTTACTTCTTTCTCTTCATTGCTTTTCCGCGCAACTGCTTGTGATAACTCTGCGCAAACCGGTGTGCCTCGTCCCGCGCACGTTGAAACAACGGTTTCTGTGCCTGCACCACGCGCGCCAAAAACGTATCGTCATGGTCGTAGATGAGTTCATCTTTTTTGCGATCCGCCCCCTTTGCCAACCCCACGATCGGCACACGTACTTGCTCCTGATCCAAAATCGCCTGCACGGCATTCACCTGTGGCTTTCCCCCATCGATCACCATTACATCTGGCAACGGCCACGTGTTTGGAAACGTTTCCGCGCGCTTAATTCTGCGCGACAAAACTTCTTGTAACGAGGCGACGTCGTTTGGTCCCTCCACGGTTTTAATTCTAAACTTGCGATATTTTGACGGTGCCGGCCGCCCCGATTCAAACACCACCATACTCCCCACAGAATTGGTGCCAGACGTATTAGAAATATCATACGCCTCCACACGGCCCAGTGCGTTCACAAATTCCTTGTCTGGATTCTCGTACGGCAGCGGCGAAAAGTCACGCGTAAGCACTGCAATATCGCGAATATGCTGCAGTGCAAACACACGTCGCTTAAGCACACCGGCGTGCTCAAACGCAAGCTTGGCGGCGGCGGCCTTCATCTGTTTTTCTAACTGTTTAATGACGGTCAGTTTCTTTCCATCAAAAAAACGCATGAGTCCATTGATTGATTTTCGATATTCTGCCTTGGAGATACTCCCCGTACACACACCGGGACACAATTTGATATGCACATAAAAACACGGACGCACCCCGTGACGCTCATCTGGCGGATTGCATTCGGACCACGGAAAAATCTTACGCAACAACTCCAGCGCCTTGCGCAGGGCACCTGGTGAAGTAAACGGTCCATACACGGCCAGATATTTATGGCCGGCAATTTTTTTCACTTCTTCCACGCTCATAAACGGCAAAATCCCCTCACGCGCGAGCTCCAATCCACGTTTGAGTACAGGTTTTGGATAATCTTCGTTGGTAAACACTAAGAACAAAAAACTCCGATCATCCTGCAGTAAAACATTGTAATACGGCTTTTTTGTACGCACATAGTTAGCCTCCAACACCAGCGCCTCAATCACCGTCGGCGTCTCGACATAGTCGATCTTCGCAATTTCTTGCACCATGGTTCCAATGCGCCGCGCGTACGGGTCGTCGTCGCGTTGATATTTTTTTGAAAAGTAGGATGTGACACGTTTTTTGAGACTCATGGCTTTTCCTACATATAACAAATCCCCTGCCGCGTTGTAATACAAATACACCCCCGGATTGTCCGGAAGTTGGTTGTTTTTAATTTGAATCGGTGAAGGAATTGCCATACAAACAGTATAGTAAAAATTGAGGGTCGAGGCACGCCGTACGCGCACCCAACTCATAGAGACGATAAACGGTCATGCCGCAGTTCTCCACACCGGAAACGTCGTCTCGGTAGATCGTATAGAACCAGAGCGGTTGGTCGTCTGGATTCATCGCAAGGAGTCGATCCACCAACCACTGGGCGTCGGTGATCTTGCCCATGATCAGCTTGTAGCAGTCGAGGTCCGTGGAGTACTCGAACTCGTGGAGGAACGACGAGTGACAGATAACAAAGAGTGTCCAAGCGTTTTGTTTGTCCTGCGCTCTGCAAAGCTCGGGGCTACTTCTTACTCTTTTTGAGCGTTTTCTTGAGGTACTGCCCCGTATAGGAACGCGGCATGCGCGCAATCTCCTCCGGTGTTCCCTCGGCCAGCAACGTCCCTCCACGATCTCCGCCCTCCGGACCCAAGTCAATCACCCAATCCGCCGTCTTAATGACATCCAAATTATGCTCAATCACCACCACCGTGTTCCCTTTCTCCACCAAGCGATGCATCACCTCCAACAACTGTTTGATATCGGCAAAGTGCAATCCCGTAGTCGGCTCATCAAACACATACATCACGCGGCCCAGGTGGCGCTTGGATAATTCCTTAGCTAACTTAACACGCTGCGCTTCCCCGCCCGAAAGCGTGGTAGCCGGCTGTCCAATGGTGATATACCCCAACCCGACGCTCTGCATGCCCAACATGCGGTCATGCACAATCGGCACGTCTTTAAAGAAGTCTACGCCTTCGTCGATGGTCAACTCCAAAATCTGGTGCACGTTCTTGCCGTTCCAAAGCACCTCCAATGTTTCTCTATCAAATCGTTTTCCGTGACACACATCACACGGCACATACACGGTTGGCAAAAAATGCATCTCGATGCCAATCTGACCATTACCTTGGCAGTTCTCACACCGTCCGCCTGGCGTGTTAAAGCTAAACCGCCCCGGCTTGTATCCACGGTAACGTGCCTCCTCTACACTTGCGAGCAGTTCACGAATCGGCGTCCACGCACCCGTGTAGGTTGCAGGGTTAGAGCGTGGCGTACGACCTATCGGCGATTGATCAATCATTTCCACACGATCCAAGTACTCCGTTCCAAGCACCGCTGTGGCTTTTCCGGGACGCCCTCCTGTTCCCTGCAACTTCTTAGCTAAGTGTTTGTACATTACGTCTTCCACCAACGTGGATTTACCCGACCCCGACACGCCCGTCACACACACAAAGCGTCGTAATGGAATGTCTACGTCAATATTCTTTAAATTGTTGGCCGAGGCTCCACGAATCTTAATCACATCCCGACCAATCGCACGACGATCTTCTGGAACCGGAATATCCAAATCTCCACGCAAATAGGCTGCCGTGAGCGACGTAGGATGATTGATTGCCTCCGCCATGTCCGCCGAAACAATCAAATGTCCTCCATGGATTCCCGCGCCCGGCCCCAACTCTACCATCCAATCAGCGGCAAGAATCGTATCCTCGTCGTGTTCCACCACAATAATCGTATTACCCATATCACGGAGCTCCAGTAACGTAGCAATCAACTTGTCGTTATCGCGTTGATGCAGCCCGATCGTTGGTTCATCCAACACATACATAGCCCCCACCAATCGTGATCCAATCTGTGAAGCCAAACGAATGCGTTGCGCTTCCCCGCCGGACAACGTTCCCGCGCGACGATCAAGCGTCAGGTATTCAATTCCCACATTCAACATAAACTGCAGTCGATTGTTAATCTCCCGCAATATATTCTCTGCGATTTTTGCTGATTGCGCATTTAATTTAATGTGAGACAAAAACGCCTGTGCGTCGTCTATGTTCATGCGTGTCACCTCCACAATACTTTTGCCGCCCACCCACACATGTAACCCCTCAGGACGCAATCGCTTGCCGTTACAAACTGGGCATACACTTTCTGAGAAAAGCGATTCAATACCCAACCCATCACAACCCGGGCACGCACCGTAAGGTGAGTTAAAACTAAACAAGCGCGGCTCAATCTCCGGGAACGAGAATTCATCATCGGGACAGCTAAACTTGGAAGAGAGTAATCGCTCACGTTTTCCGCCAAACAACACGGTCATCACATCTTTCCCATATTCCAAACACGTCTCAATCCCCTCCGAGATCCGTTGTCGAGTCTCCTTGGAGACCTTTTTCATTTCTGCCGCCGTGAGCGTGTCGACCACCACCTCAATGGTGTGCTTGCCATAACGTGACAGCGTAATCTGCTCCGAGAGGTTATGAATTTTGCCATCCACGCGCACCTTGGCGAATCCGCTATTATATAAATCGTACAGCAACTGATAGTACTCGCCCTTACGTCCACGCACAGCAGGTCCGAGCAACATCACCTTCTCACCCTTCGATTCACTCACAATCACGTCCACCATCTCGTCGACGGTGAGTTTTTGAATCGGTTTTTGACACACCACACAATGCGGCTGACCGATACGCGCATACAACACACGCAAATAGTCATACACCTCAGTAATTGTCGCCACCGTTGAGCGGGGATTTCTAGAATGCGCTTTTTGATCAATCGAGATAGCCGGGCTCAATCCTTCTATTTCATCCACATCCGGTTTTTGCAATTGCCCCAAAAATTGCCGGGCATAGGCCGACAAAGACTCCACATACCGTCGCTGCCCCTCCGCAAAGATCGTATCAAAGGCCAAACTCGACTTTCCAGAGCCAGAAAGCCCTGTAATACAGATCATTTTGTTGCGTGGCAGCTCTAAACTCACGTCTTTGAGGTTGTGTTCTCGCGCCCCTTTGATTCTGATGTGTTCTTGCATACGTATTGGTAAATATTATCCACAGAGAGCTACCGTTGACGCACCATTTTTATGTGCTCCTCAAAATTTGTTAAGATACGAGCGAAAGGAGGAATTCCCATGGAATCATTCACCCTCTCACCAAAGATGCCCGATCCCTGCCTGCCCTTTCATGACTGGGTACGCACTCTGTTATATGTCTGGGCGGGGTACGGTGGCTGTCGACCTCCGGATGCGCCTCAGGACAAGTCGTGTCCAGATCCAACCCGAACGCTCAGCAACGAAACCATCGATCAGATCGTCAGCGGCATGTTCTGCCTTCCGCCGGATCGAATGCTGGCCTTCGTTGCACGTCACACTCCTCCCAACGACGACATCAGTGCCAACCTTGGGGAAGGGACGATTCTCGCGGGTGGAGTTGGTGCGAGCCAGATCTTCTACCGGTTCATCCGCATCATCGGTAGCTGTGGGGAGACGGTCTACGGGTACCGTAGGTACTGGCACCGTCCCAATAATCCCATCTTCCCGTTCCCAGAAGATCTACAGGCGGCTATCGATCTCGGTCGACGCACATGTTTGTTTCGCATCGCCCTGGGCAACGTCGACGAGTTCACAAGGGGGCAGATTCGTTTCTTCTCCGACCTTCACGTCCTTCTTGCGGCGCACCCCTAGCGGTTGCGTCGTTCACTTTTTTTCTTACCCATCTCTTTAACCTCCTTCTCTAACGTCGCGATCTCATCCCTCAACAGTGCCGCCGTCTCAAAGTCCAAATCCTGTGCGGCCTGACTCATGGCGTATTGCTTCTCTTTAATGACGGCCTTTATCTCGTGCGGCTCAGCCAGAAGTTCAATATCCAATACATCCGAGATATCCACGTCCTCCGGCATTCCGCCAAACAAACCGCGAATGTCTGACAGATCACGTTTAGTGCTCCGTGGCGTAATCTTATGCTTTTTGTTGTACGTCGTTTGAATGGCGCGTCTGCGATTGGTCTCCTCGATCGCGCGGCTAAGTGATCCCGTCATTTTATCTGCATACAACACTACTTGTCCACGCACGTTACGTGCCGCTCGTCCCATGGTTTGGATGAGCGCCATTTCTGATCTCAGAAAGCCTTCTTTATCTGCATCCAAAATCGCCACCAGTGACACCTCAGGAAGGTCCAGCCCCTCTCGCAACAAGTTGACCCCCACAATCACATCCACAATCCCGTTTCTAAACTTAGAGAGAATCTCCACACGCTCCATGGTTTTAATATCACTGTGCAGATACGAAACTTTGATTCCCTCGTCCGTTAAATAGTCTGTCAGGTCCTCCGACATTTTTTTGGTCAACGTGGTCACCAGCACACGATCACCCTGTGTGATCCGGTCCTTAATACGCGGGATGAGATCATCAACTTGACCAGGCGATTCCTCCGTACCCGACACGGGCATCACGAGGATTTCTGGGTCAATAAGCCCCGTTGGGCGAATAATTTGCTCCACCACTTGATCGCTCTGATCGAGTTCTATCTCTCCGGGCGTCGCCGACACATACACGCGCTGTCCAATGCGTTTTGCAAACTCCTCATAACTCAATGGTCTGTTATCCACGGCGCTCGGTAATCGGAAACCGTGCTCTACCAAGTTTTGTTTCCGTGCCTGATCCCCGGCCAACATCCCTCGCACCTGCGGCAAAGTCACGTGTGACTCGTCGATAATCGTCAAAAAGTCTTCTGGGAAAAAGTCGATCAGGGTAAATGGCGGTTCTCCTGGCTTGCGTCCATCAAACCAACGCGAGTAGTTCTCGATGCCACTGCAAAATCCTGTTTGCTCAATCATGGAAAGATCGTAAATCGTCCGTCGCTTTAATCGCTCTGCCTCCAACATCTTGCCAACGGCTTCCAATTCCGCCACGCGATCCGTCATCTCGGCACGAATTCCTGCGACCGCTTTTTTGACCACGCTCGGCGACGTATTGTAATGACGTGCCGGGAATAACCAGAGTTCCTCCGAGTGTTTAAGGTGTCGGCGAGTGACCGCGTCTAACTCGCTCATTTTTTTGAGTTGCCCTTCCTCAAACTCCAATCGATACAGCACTTCCAAGTTGATGGGCATGATTTCCATCACATCTCCACGCACGCGAAAATGTCCGCGCGTAAGATCACCCGTTGTACGCTCAAATTGCATAGAAAGGAGCTCGCGCATAATGAGCTCACGCGTCATGTTGCCGTGCAAAGGAATTTGCAGCACGTTGGCCTGGTACTCCTCCGGTGATCCCAGTGAGTAGATACATGACACGCTCGCCACAATAATCACATCGCGACGTGTAAGTAGCGCTTGGGTTGCGGCGTGACGCAGACGGTCGATCTCGTCGTTAATTTGCGCCTCTTTCTCAATATAGGTATCACTTCCTGGCATGTAAGCCTCCGGTTGATAGTAATCGTAGTAAGACACAAAGTATTCCACCACGTTATCCGGGAAGAATTGACGAAACTCGGCACAAAGCTGCGCTGCCAAGGTTTTGTTGTGAGCCACCACCAGCGTTGGGCGCTGTGTCCGCTCAATCACGTTGGCCATAGTGAAGGTTTTACCAGATCCTGTAACACCCAGGAGCGTTTGCTCGTGCATCTGCGCACCTAAGCCTTCCACAAGCGCGTTAATGGCTTTTGGTTGATCCCCTGCGGGTTGGTAGTCGGAATGGAGTTGAAATTTCATATACACACAAAACGCCCAGTACTTAGGGGTACTAGGGGGTCAGAAAAGATTCGTGGCCATTCTACCCAAACAAAAGGCGAACGTCAATGTGTATAGTTGTTGATTGACAACGCGAGGAATTCGTGGCATGATCGTGACGTTCCACACATGGTTTGACATTCGGGGATCGTCTAATGGTAGGACACCAGGTTTTGGTCCTGGGAATCGGGGTTCGAACCCCTGTCCCCGAACCAAAGAAAAATCACGGCGCGCTGCCGTGGTTTTTCTTTGTGTGATGGGGTGGAGAGAACATGCCATTGAGGCATGTTTGACGGGTGAGAACGGCCGGAGCCATGTTGCGCTGATATTGGCGAGAAGTGCAACGGCGAGGCCCGGACCCGAACCCGAATTTTCGGAAGAAAATGAGAGGTGAGGGCGCAAACAGGTGTGTCTATGGTAAAATTGGTTTGTAAACACAAATCATAACCCTATGATTGACAGGTTATCTCTCCCCATCGTAGAAAATCGCAGAGAAAAAGATCCTTCTACCAGCATCTTTACAAGGCAAGAGATCATTGCACCAAAAGACTTCGTTTCTGTATTTCATGAAACCTCCCCCCAGAGGCTACAAGATATTGACGCGTATGGTTTACATTTTGATGCTGAAGTGAGAAATTTTTCTAATCCGACATTAATTAGCACATTTAATGACATCCTTAACAAGGCCAGACCCGAATGGGCAAGACAAGCCAAGCTTGATCGGGATCAGGTTCTCTTTGCTTATCCAAATTTAGAACTTGGTCACGGTATGGGCGGTCTTGCAGACGAACGTTTTAACGATAAAAAACACATTGCCGTTTTTGAAACAATGCAAAAATACAATCCCAAAGACCTACAGAAGCATGGGATCACAACCTGGGAGGAGTATCGTGATTACGTCATTTCTGAAATTCAGCAAAGTAAAACAATGCAAGGAGCGCTTTTGGAGCTCAAGGTTGATCCAACGACTTCTTTTGTTGGTGACTTGATGTTAATTGAAGATGCCAGATTTTTTGCCGATCGTACTCTCCGCGAACAAGCTCTTGCCAACTACTGGCGATCTGTTATTGCATTTACAGATTTTCAAAAGTGGTACAAAATTCCTACGGAAAACGAACAAGGAATAGACGAGGAGCTACGCGACCCGAGCGGTTGGGGCGGACGAGGATATATGGCAATCAAAGGAGCACCCGCCCATCTGCCGGATGCAATCGTTACGGCGGAAATCATGATCCCGCAGGATATTCCACAGGAGCACATTCGCGTTGTTGCAAGTTAGGCGTAGGAGAGAAAAACCAAAAAATGAAGCTCCGCTCACCGAGATGCTCTGGTAAACGACTCATGATGGGTGACGAAAAGATTCAGGATTAAAGACCTGACCCCATTTGGACCCTCGTTTATTTCCGGCGCTTGGCCAACTCCCGCATGTCAATGTGTTGATCAAACTCATCCACAATCTCCACGCCCACAATTTCCTCGATAATATCCTCCACAGAAATTAGTCCCACTAGCGTGTCCTCATTATTGAGCACAATAAACAAGTGATGGCGCGTTTTAATAAAAGCATTTAACACATCGTCCAGTTTAGACGACGCGTGTACACCATAGACTGTTTTATCTACAAACGCCTTGACTGTCTTGCCCGTAAGTTTACGACCCAATAAATCTTTTACGTACAAAATTCCCAAAATATCCTTACTGCCTTCACTGTACACCGGGTAACGAGAATGTCCGGCTTCGCGCAACTGTTTTAAAAACGCCGGCGTCAGAGGTTGATTCTCCTCCAAGAGCATCACAACCACACGCGGCGTCATCACATCGCCAACCATCTTATTGGAATACGTCAACGCTCCTTTTATAATTCTCTCTTCATCCGCATCGATATCACTCTGGTGAGAATCTTCATGTTCTTCAATCACCTTCAATAGCTCATGTCGCGAGTACACAGACGGAAGCTCTTCCCCAAGGAGTCGATCCAATCCCCACGCAATAGGCCCGGCAATTGGATAAAACAAGATCATTAAAACACGCACGATCAATGATGTCCTTGCCCCAAACGCTAATGCATGGCGGGAGATCACTGCCTGCGGAATAATTTCTCCAAATAAAAAAATGAGACCCGTAGCCAATACCCCCGCCAAAACACCACTTGCAATCGATCCCAAGAAAATTGCCAAAATAGCGTTCACCGCCACGTTCCCGAGTAACAGTGTTGTGAGCAATAAGTTTCCACGCGAACGAATTGGAAGGACGAGACGAGCCTGTTTATCTTTAAGTGTCGCCTTCCGTCTTAAATCATGCACGTCCAAACTCATCAAACCCAACGTGAGGCCAGAGAACAACGCCGAACACAAAAGAAGTAACAAAGAAATCATGTACACCATATCTACACGCGCAAATAACGACCCATAGCAAGTGCGGATGCGACGGTCGATAAAACGGCAAGTGCCAAGAACTGTCCCCCAAAAATCCAATACCAGTTTTGGAGATAGTACGTCGAGAGACCAATAGTGTTGCTTTCAAAAAATTGCGCTAATTGTGGTTCCATAGACGCGGCCGTTGGAAACACGATCGCAGCCGTAATAAGTGTCGCAAGCAAACTAAAGATAATTCCTTCAATAATAAACGGAAGCCGCACAAAACTATTGCTTGCCCCCACCAACTTCATAATGCCAATCTCCTCTCTGTGCGTATAAATGGAGACGCGAATTGAGTTGAGTACAATCAAGACAGCAATAAGCGCAAAAATCCCGGCCAGCACAAGCGCAAATAGCTGTACACGCTGCGTAAACGCGTCGATACGTTGAATCACCCGCTCATGGTCAGAGAAGTCCTGACTCTCAATGGCATTGCCGAACGTCGGATTTTTTAGCGCCTCCAAAATAAACGCAAAATCATCTGTATTACGTGCCGAGACAATCAACTCTCCGCCAAACGGATTGGTCTCCACGACCGTCAACGCCTCTAAAATACGTGCGTCGTACCGGTGACGCTCAGAAAAACGCTTCAGTGCCTCCTCTCCACTCACATACTCTACCTTGGAGACTTGCGACAAGCTCGACACATAATCTTGCGCTCCAAAGATAATCTCCTCCGAAGTCCCCTTTTTAAAATACACCGAGACATCAATTTGATCCTCCACACTTTGAATCGCTGCATCCGTAAGCACGTGAAGCGTAATCAAAATATTGATCGTAGAGAGCGTCAATACAAAGACCAACACCGTGGCCACGGAGAGCCAGATGTTTCTCCCAATATTTTGGAGAGCAAACTTGGTTGTTCTGTGGAGGGTCCTCATGCCAATGTATAGTTACCAACATGGTCACGTACCACCGTTCCGTCTTTGAGCGTAATCACGCGTCCTTTAAGGTGGTTCACGATCGTTTTATCATGCGTCACCAACACCACCGTCGTCCCAAAATCGTTTATCTTTTTTAACAGATCAATAATCTCATGGGCGGTAATGGTATCCAGGTTTCCTGTGGGCTCGTCGGCCACAAGTACCTTTGGTCGATGCACTAACGCACGTGCAATCGCCACACGTTGCTGCTCACCGCCAGACATCTGGTGCGGATAGCGACGCTCTTTCCCCTCCAACCCCACAATGCGCATCACCTGCGGAACAACTTCTTTGATCCGTTTCCGCGCACCTCCAGCCACCTCCAACGCAAACGCAATATTCTCTGCCGCGGTCTTTTTTGGCAGCAATTTAAAATCCTGGTAGACCACACCAATTTGCCGTCGTAAAAACGGTACTTGTGCAGAAGAAATATCAGAAATATCCCATCCACCAATCACAATTTTCCCATGTGTTGGACGCTCTTCGGCAATCAAAAGCCGCAAAAGCGTTGTTTTTCCGGTGCCACTTTGACCTACGATTGAAACAAACTCCCCTGGTTCGATATGCAAATTGACCCCATGGAGTGCATGGACCTCTGTATCATACGCCTTAGAAACATTGTGAAGTTTGATCATACCCTTGATTTTTTTGAGCCCTTTGGCTACAATCCATGCCGCCAGTATAGCACAGAGAGATGTGAGCTCTTGTCGCTTTTCCCCAGCGCGTTCCTCTCCGTAACAACCCGTGCCACTGTAGCTCAGCTGGTAGAGCAATGCCTTCGTAAGGCAGAGGTCAGCGGTTCGACTCCGCTCAGTGGCTCCATAAGACGATCTACCCAGTAGGTCGTTTTGTTTTACGGCTTCATGTAGTACGTCACGTTCGCCTTCGCGCGACGGTCATTCAATACGTCGTATACATCACGTTTTGCTACAGAAAGTTCTTGTGCGTTTACAAGAGTCACTCCCTGTGTCGCGTCCTGTTCTAGCACGCGGTAAAAAATAAACCGATCAGCGAGTTCTATCACCTCCGTCACGCCACCCTCTGATGTTGTACGCAATACTTGTTGTGCCTCCGTCGGATAATCATCGAGCGGTCGTAATCCAAGTTCTCCTCCATCAATGGCCGACAAGCTTCCACTCACCTGCACCGCAAGTGTACTAAATTGTTCCGGGTCACGCGTAATCTCCTCATGAATTCCTGCAATAACGGTTCGTGGCGGATCCTGCATCTCCTCATTATGTAAAATCGCTTCGTCGAGAACACGTATGCGCGCAAGCGGCTCTGTCACAAACTGTGTAAACTGTTCCGGTGTCCATCTAAACTGTTCGTACAATGCCGCCTCATAGCGTGCTTCGTCTTCATATTGATCAATAAACGTGCGACGTACGCTCTCAACATCCGTTTGTTGCACACGTAGATGCAGTTCTTCTGCTAAATCGATCAATAACACTTCTTGAATCATACGCTCCGTAATCCGTTCCTTCAGAGCATCTTTGTTTGTGTCATCCGTTGCTCCTTTTTGTTGATAGAGTTCCGACCATCCATCAAGCACGGTTTGATACGCACGATACGAAATATTGGTCGAATTCACACGAATCGCCGGAACCGGTAAAACCGTACCAATGGAACGCAAGAGCGAACCCCCTATCGGTAATTGGTAGAGCGACATCACAAACAGCCCAATTAACGTACAGACAACAAGCAAGACAACAAAAAGACGGCCCCCAATAAGCAGGACACGGCGCACGGGCAATTGACGAGAAGCGTAAAGATGCTCAGGTATTGGTTCTGGGCCCACGCGATCAACTCGCTTCTTTGCGGTCATATTGTTCTGGATCAAAGAAATACCAAGCCCACTGTTGCAAACGCGTACCATCTTGCACAGACGCAATCCCACGTTTTGCCTCTTCGTCACCTCCAAGAAGTTCCCCTCCAATAAACACCTGTGTTTCCCCAGGACGCTGCAAGCCAAATTTTTCTCGCGCTTCCTTTTCTAAAAAAGATTCGGTGGAAAGGTACTCCTGGTAGTCCTTCAACGACTGATTGCGTTCTTCTAGCGACTGCTTCTCGTCTTGCAATGCAGAAATCTCCCGTTGAATCGATGCACTGCGAACAAACTCACGACCAAAACTCAACGCAATAAGGACAAATAAAATCCCGTTAATAACAAAAAACAATCGATACTGGAGCACGTGTCGAACAGCTTGAAAGGGTTGGTGTTTCATGACGGTTGGGAATCAAGATGAACTCGTTCAAACGTTGTTTGTCGCGAAGAAGGTGCACCTCGGGTCGCACCAGAAAGCTCTACAATAATCGCATGTAAAACCTCTGGGCGACGGATACGATCAAAATGCATTGTCGGAGCAACTCCTCGAAACAATACGCGCACAGAACCCAGGGAGAACAAGGACCCAATCGTACCATAACGGCGATGTCCGGCATCTTGAATCGTCTCCAATGCAGCACTATTCACACGTCGATCCATAAATCCGCGCTGTTGAAGAGAAAAAATACGTACATTTGTTAGCACACAGACCGTCCCTCGCCATCGAATGGTTGTACGTATAATAACACCTAAACCCAAACACACTACAAGCAGCAACGGAATTAAACCTGCAACTCCAAAGGAAAAAAAAGGGAAAAAGAAGAAGAACGGCGTAATCGTGAGAAAAAGACCGACAAGAAGCCAAGGAATCCGCGGCAGCAACGACGCGTATTCCACATGCACAATTTGTTCTCCCTCCCTAAGCTGTACGCCCCGCATACGCAATTGCCATACGAACAGCCTCTCTGTCGTCCCACGGGATCTTCTTGCCTCCCGCCACAGCCATGACGGGTTCTGATCCTTTTCCTGTAATTAACACAACATCTCCCGGCTGAGATAAATCGATCGCTTGTTGAATCGCCTCCTTACGATCCACCAGACAAAACAGCGTCTCTCCTTCTCGCATACCTCCGTCTCGTGCACCTTGGGCAACATCTTGAATAATGTGCATTGGATCGTCATCGTAGGGATCCTCATTCGTCACAATAACGATCGTGTCCTTTTGACTTGCGAGTAGGCCAATTTGTGCACGACGGGCCACATCCCGACCGCCTCCAGTCGATCCAGTAACATGAATAATACGTTTAGGGCGTAGTAAGGACACGGCCTCGTATAACGCCATGAGCGCATAAGGTTCTGGAGCATAATCTACAATCACATCGGCTCCATCGTAAACGAATCGCTCTAAGCGACCAGGAATAGGTTGGAGCCGCTCCGCCACCTGTAGCACATCGATGAGTGGGAATCCTAGGGAAACAACCGTAGTAATCGCTGCCAAACTATTCTCAAAATAATACGCACCCAGTAACGGAATGGAGACATCGCCTCCACGTACACGTGCTTTTGTACCCATTTTATTCTCTGTAACAGCGGACGCTTCGATCACATCGTCCACGCGTATATCAAACACCTGCTTGTCTTGGCGTGCGAACCCAACCACACGGTCTACATCCACCGCCGCCATTTCTTTGGCATGCACATCATTTAAATTCACGACAATAGACTTAACGAGACGCTTCCCATGGAGTGTTTTATGTGGGGCCGACGCGACCGCTTCAAATAATTTCCGTTTTGCCCGTTTATATTTTTCAAATCCCCCATGTGCTTCCAAATGCTCAGGTGTGAGATTTGTAAAGACCGCTGTATCAAATTGAATGCCCACGTGGCGAAATTGATCGATTCCTTGTGAAGAAACCTCCACAATTGCATAGGTACACCCCGCTTGCACCATCGCTCGTAGCATCTTTTGTGTTTGTGTCCGACCAAGCATGGTCATCTTTTTATCATTCGCAATTAATCGATCTCCAATGCGAAATGAGTCTGTCGTGGTCCATCCGACTGTTTCTCCCAAGGTCATGAGTAATTGGCCAATAAGCTGTGTCGTACTCGATTTTCCATTGGTCCCCGTGACCCCAATCACATGCATGTGTTTTGATGGATAACGGTACACAAAAGCCGCTCCTTGCGCCAAGACATAGTGATACGGCCGTAACAAAGACACCGGGATCCATTTTTTTATTCTATGAAGCATGTGCATGTTTTTTGATAAGGAGATACCCTTCTTTACCTACCTCGATAGCAATAAGTTTAATCATAGCCAACAAACCCACCAGCCCCCAGTCCGCAGCTGAGAGTCCGATCGTACGGAAAATTGCCTGAAGTCCAGGAACGTATACAACGGCCGCCTGTGTCACAAGACCAATCAACACTGCGCCTACCAACCATCGGTTTGTAAAGGGGTTCATGCGGAAAATTGATCGTCGCAGGCTACGCACAGCAAACACGTAGAGAAGCGAATCCACTGCCAGCGCCGTAAAGATAATCGTTCGCAAATGATCGGTTTGGATGCCCTTTGCCTGCAAAAGGATGTACATGACCAATAATCCAACATCTGTAAGGACTCCGATAAGGAAGATTAACACTTTCATCTCCGTATTGACAACCGGCGTATCTCGTTTGCGTGGAGGACGTTGCATAACGTCTGATTCGGCCGGTTCCATGGTGAGCGCAAGACCCGGAAGACCATCTGTCACTAAGTTGATCCACAAAATTTGAACGGCCAAAATCGGCAACGGCAAACCGAGTAAAATTGTTCCACTAATTAAAATCACCTCACTAAAACTATCCGCAACCAGATACACAATGATCTTACGGATATTATCAAAAATAACACGTCCTTCATACACGGCAGCCGTAATAGAGGACAAATCATTGTTTAAAAGGACCATATCTGAGGTTTCTCGTGCAACGTCTGTTCCCGATCCAACAGACACACCGATATCCGAAGCCTTCATTGCCGCTGCATCATTGACACCATCTCCAACCATCGCAACTACCTCGCCACGTGCACGCCATGCCTGAACAATTCGTAATTTATGCTGTGGTTCCACACGCGCGAAAACGTTACACGTTGCCACACGCTCTTTCAAGACAGCATCACTCATGGAATCAAGTTCCTTCCCGAGAATAACGCCACCCTCACGATGAAGAATTCCCGAATCCTCCGCGATCGCTAACGCCGTTTCTGGATGGTCTCCCGTGATCAAAACAATTCGCACACCTGCGTCATTGAGCGTCTGAATGCTCTCCCGCGTACTGACACGCAGCGGATCAGAGATGCCAATCAACCCTTTGCACGCAAAATTCGATAAAACATCTGTCGGTGTTTCTTCTTGTGGCTTTTCTGCAACCGCAAGCACACGTAAACCTTGTTTGGTCATCTCATCTGCCTGACGTGTCCAATAGAGACGATCCGCTTCCGTCATGCGACACATGGCAAATACACGCTCCGGTGCTCCTTTTACAAATACAAACGTACCTGCGTCCGTCCTGTGTTGGGTGACCATATATTTACGTTCTTCCGTAAACGGAATCTCTGCGATACGCCGATACGTCTCTCGTGCTTCCTTGACCGCGATCCCAGCTGCAAGCGCCACATCTACCAACGCACGTTCTGTAGGGTGACCCAAGCGTACCTCCGCTTCCTCTGTTACGTCCGCATCGTTATTCAACGCGCCAATGAGTAATGCTGATCGCACAGCCTCCGTTGTCTCCTTAAACGCCGTCGTGAGCCCGTCCCGCGTGCGAATTTGGACAACCGCCATTTTTCCTTCTGTAAGCGTTCCAGTTTTGTCCGTACAAACCACCGACACGCTCCCAAGCGTTTCCGCCGCAACTAGACGACGAACCAAAACAAAGCGTTTTAACATGTGCTGCATTCCAACCGCCAATACAACGGTTAATGAGATAAGAAGCCCCTCCGGAATGGACGCCACAGCCAATGCAATAGCGATACTCAGAATCTCTATCGTCGGGACTCCATGCAACCATCCAGCCACAAACAACACCATTGCCACGCAGACAACAATAACGCCAAGTATCCAACTAAATCGTTTGAGCTGAACCTGTAAAGGAGTTGACTCATCTTGTGTCTCAGATACGAGTTGTGCGATCGCGCCTAGATGCGTCTCGCTTCCAATAGCAACCACTACCCCCTCTGCCCTTCCACGAACCATCAACGTTCCCAAAAAAGCCATATTTGCACGATCACCGACAACAGCACTTACAGTCAATATGTTCGTGTGCTTCGATACCGGAAACGATTCGCCCGTGAGTAGCGACTCGTCGATTTGTGTATCCACCGCTTCGATTAGACGAACATCCGCCGGAATACGTGATCCCGCCTGAAGTAACACAATATCTCCGGGTACCAACTCCGTCGCAAGAATATCGGACACCGCGCCTCCTCGACGAACACGTGCATGCGGAATCTCGTAAGAAGAGAGCGCTTCGGCAGACCGTTCCGCCTTCCATTCTTGAACAAACCCCACAACCCCGTTTAGCAACGCGGCGATAGCAATGACAATCGCATCTTCCTCGTTTCCTATAACAACACTCGCCCCCGTCGCCAAAATTAGCAACATCATGAGGGGGCTCGTAAATTGGCGACCAATCACCCTAACGATGCTCATACGTCGTTTTTGTGGAAGATGGTTGGGTCCATATTGACGCTGTCGTGCACGTACGTCATCCATTCTCAAACCAGAAATAGACGTTTCTAGCCTTTGGTGCACTTCTTCTGTGCGTAATCGATACCAGGACGGTTTCATAGTGGCGTTAGTGACGTACGGACCGATATACCTCCAACGTCTGATCCACAATCCGATCCCAAGCAAAATAGTCTTCAATCACCCGTTTTACGTCCCGTTGTGCCCGCTTGATTTCCTCTGGATTTTCAACAAGATGTCGTAACTGTTGCTCTAGGTCATCCACATCCTTATTCTCGAACGTAAATCCTGCGCGATGGATTGCCTCAAGATTCCCCGGAATATCGGACACCAATACCGCCGTTCCAAACGCCATTGCCTCCAAAACGGTGAGTGGCAACCCTTCGCTTTCCGATGGCTGACAATACAAATACGCATGTGCATACAGCTGTGCCAAAGTCTCTCCAGTTTGAAATCCGATAAATTGTATCCGTGTGTCTCCCTCCGCTAATGCCTTTAGCTGTTCTAAATACGTATCCTTGAGCGCAGGTGCTCCAACAATCACAAGATGCTTGTCTGTTTTAATGCGACGAAACGCCTGGATTAAATGATGCACGCCTTTTACCTTTAACAACCGCCCAACCATCAAAAGGTATCCGTCTTTTTTGAGACCAAATGCTGCAAGTAAATGCTGCTTGCGAATCGTTTGCCTGTCAGCTCCACTTGGAATAAAGACAGCCTCTGTATGATAGCGATCACGACAAATCACCTGCAATCCGTGACTCACGGTAATCGTTGCATGCGGTGCACGACAAGCCATCCACTCACCCGCGCGTAATGCAATCCTACCGAACAATCCCCATTTTTGATGGAGACGATCCTGTGCATGGAACGTGGCAATCACCGTTACGTGCGGTCGCAGCAAGCGCGGAATCCAACTCAACAAGGCAGGACCAACTCCGTGATAATGAATGACATCCACAGGACGCAAACAGACATCCACGGTTGCCAAGAACGTATGGATAATTGCCTCAAGATTTTTTGAATATACCGTTGGCAAATAGTGCACGCGCACACCCTCATAATAGGTAGGATGTTCTGTACTATACCGTTTACGCGCATAGGCCGTTACCTCGTGTCCACGCAAAACCAACCGCGTTGCAAGGTTCACAACGTGTGTTTCGATTCCTCCGGCCGTGCGGCCAAGAATAAGACTTTTTTGACCCAAAAAAGCGATACGCATGCAACAAGTATAACACGAACGCTCTCTTACGTTTCTTGTGTGTCTGCTTCCGTAAATCCAAGTGCCGCCGAATTGATGCAAAATCTCTGACCCGTGGTCTGAACGGGACCGTCCGGGAACACATGACCCAAATGTCCACCGCAATTCTTACACAGTACCTCCAATCGATATATCCCCTGTGAAGAGTCATCCCGTATCACAACCGCGTCCGTTTCCATGGGCCTGTCAAAACTTGGCCATCCACTTCCTGAATCATACTTATTTTGAGAAGAAAATAACGTCGCCCCACAACCTGCGCATGTGTAGGTTCCGTTGTCGTGATGATCGTAATACTTGCCAGAAAAGGGTGGTTCCGTTCCTCCGCAGCGAAGCACGTCGTACGCCTGCGTACTGAGTGGTTGTTGATCGTCTTGTTTCATACAAACATTGTACCATCTCTATTTTTCTAGCTTGTCAAGGGGGCGGGTGTGGAAAAATAAAAAAACGAGGACGTATCCTCATCTTTCTTTGGTGCGCCGGGCGGGAATCTCACGTCGGCCTATGGCCTCTTTAAAACCATGCGGTTTTAATGTTTCCTCCTTGGGGGAACACCCAGTTCCCCCATCGCCCCCTCTGGTTCGAATCCCTTCTCTTAAAAAAAGAAAGATGGAGAATCATCCTCATCTTTCTTTGGTGCGCCGGGCGGGATTCGAACCCACGACCTTGGGCTTAAAAGGCCCCTGCTCTACCAACTGAGCTACCGGCGCATGCGGGGCAAGGATATCAGAAAACTCTCGCCCTGTAAAGGGATACCCCTACTCTTGCAATACTCCCTACAATTCCTTTGTTTCAAACGGATAATCCTCCTCAGAAGCCTCTTCCACATGCACGACGGTATTTCCCAATGCACGCGCAACCTGCTCCTGTATGGACAGTGGCAACGGCTCGCTCCCCTGTTCTTCCTGCTGTACATCTTCCTCAACACGCTCTTGGGAGTGCTCGGTCATGCCAGTCGTATACCCTTCCTCGCCTTCCTCCAAAAACCGCTCCAACGGCGACGGATCCTTCCGTTCTCGAGACCATTTGGCATCCGACTCCCCTGCCAGCTTCAACACACCTTCTGCAATTTTCTTGGTTCCATCTTTTGGAAACGTCAGCTTAAGATTAGCCGCAAAACGCATCTGCACATCCTCGTTATCCATAACGGTCCGAATCGACGAAAGAAGAATCTGCGGAGTTGTCTCGGTTTGATCTAAAATCAGCCCCGCCTGATGCTCGTACAAATGAAACGCATTCATCTCTTGGTGTGAGTCTGGAATTGGAACCACAATTGCCGGCTTCCCAACTGCCGCAAGTTCGGTAAGCGTCCCCAACCCCGCACGGCAAAGCACAACGTCCGCAATCGCATATGCATCGTCCATGCCATCGTTAATAAGTGGCTCCGTCACATAATACTTGTCGGACACGTTCACCATATGATGTTTGTCTCGACCCGTAACATGGAGCACTTGCCATTTCTTTGTGAGATCCGCTGCAATTGCGCTCACAGACTCATTAAGCCACATTGCTCCACCTCCGCCACCCAATACAAGCAGCGTCTTTCGCTCAGGACTCAACCCAAACTTAAGTAACGCACGTTCTCGCGACCCCTGTAACATACTTTCTCGCACCGCATTCCCTGTAACTTCCGTTTTTTTGCTTGGAAACACATCCTTGCTCGCATCGAATGTCGTAGAAATTTTCGCCGCGAACCGTGCCATGATTTTATTCGCTAGACCCGGCAATACATCTTGCTGATGTACCCAGCTACGAATTCCCATAAACCGTCCAAGAATCACTAACGGCACGCTCACATACCCTCCTGCCGTTACAATCACATCTGGTTGCTCTGCTTTTAACACATTCCACGCCTCCACACCCGCGTACACAAGCCTAAACGGAATCGTAAGCCAATAAAAAGAAACATAGCGAGGGATTTTAACGCTCGCAATGGAGATGAACCGTACATCCTGTGATGTAACCATGTTAGCCTCTGGCCCATGAACCGTGCCAACCCAAACAAGATCCACGAGCTTATTGTGCGCTCGCCAATATTCAACAAGACCGAGCAAGGGCGTCACAGGACCGAGTGTCCCACCACCGGATAGCAAAATCTTCATATAGTGGGAGTATACCAGAAACGAATTGAATAAACAGGAAGCAACCGTCTACGTGCGATAAGACGAGATATTAAGCACAATTCCCATAGCGGACAACATCATCACCATCGAGGTTCCCCCGTAGCTAATAAACGAGAGCGGAATTCCCGTAATCGGCAGCAATGCCAACATAGCTCCAATGTTCACAAATGCCTGAAAGAGAATCCACGTCATAACACCCACCACCACAAACTGTGAGAACTTATCCGGCGCGTGTGTCGCAATGCGGAGCATCTGTCTCGCAAAGAAGGCAAACGTAACAATTACAGCCGCAGTCAAAACAAAACCAAGCTCTTCTGCAATCACGGCAAAAATCGAATCTCCCGCCACCTCAGGGAGGTATTGAAACTTCTGACGTGAATGTCCGTAGCCAAGTCCAAGGAACCCACCAGACCCAATTGCCAACAACGCCTGGTTAATGTGATACCCCACCCCCTGAGGATCGAGCTCTGGGTGCAAAAACGTCGTAAAGCGCGCCGCTCGGTAGGGAGCTAACCGAATCAACAAAAAGAATAGTGTCGCACCTCCACCTCCCAATAAAAACAAGTGCGGCCACGGGGCGCCTGCTACAAAGTAGACCGTTAAGGCAATCATCACAATCACTGCCATCGTTCCAATGTCCGGCTGTAGAATCATGAGCAGCATAATGATTCCCAGGACTGTCACAAACGGAATCAACCCCGTGTTTGCATCCTTAATACCTGTGTCCGTTCTCCGTTCAAACCACGCAGCCAAATAGAGTAAAAACGTGAGCTTAACAATCTCTGCTGGTTGAAAACTTAATCCCCCGATGGCAATCCAGCTATGTGCCGTTCCAAAATCTGCGCCAATCCCTGGAATAAACACAAGAATCAATAAGACGATTGAGATGATCAGTAGCGCACCTGCCATGTTACGCCAAAACGTAAACGGGATCCGTGACATCACAAACATCCCCACAAGACCTGGTAGCACACCAAAAATAACTTGATGTTTTATAAACCAATAGGTATCGCCAAATCGTTCAAACCCCAGCGGACCCGATGCACTCATAAGCATCGCCAGACCAAACAAGAGCAACCCGCCCACGAGTGCCAATAAACGGTAGTCTATCGCGTGCTTAGGCTTTAGCATGCTTTAAAATAACCCCATGTCCAAGAGCGCAACGGCTACTCCTAGTGTCGACGCTACGATGGAGATAACCCAAGCGCGCATGACAATCTTGGGTTCTGGCCAACCAATAGCCTCAAAATGATGATGTATGGGTGTTGATAAGAAAATCTTTTTGCCTTTGCGTAGTTTCTTAGAGGTCAGTTGCACAATAACCGATAACGACTCCAGTACCAAAACGATACCAATCAACGGCAAGAGCAACGCCATATTTGTAAGCATCGCAACCACGCCCAACGTTACGCCAAGTGCCATAGACCCTGTGTCTCCCATAAAAAATCGTGCAGGATAAATGTTAAACCACAGAAAAGCTAGAAGAGCTCCAACGATCGCGATACAAAATGCCGCCAACTCAAATCGACCCTGCGCAAGTGCAATAGCCCCATAGGCGCCAAACGATGTCATAAGCGTTCCCCCGGCAAGTCCGTCCAGTCCATCAGTCTCATTCACAGAGAATGACGTCGCAACGATCACAAAAATAAAAATGGGGATATACCACCAACCGACAGCAAAATCTCCTACAAACGGAACGTGAAACAAATCCCAATCTAATTTTGTATAAAACCACCAAGACCCAATAGCGGCAATAATCGTATAGATCCCAAGACGATACTTCATACTTAAACCACCGCCATGAGGACCAATCTTTTTGACGTTCATCCAATCATCCACCAATCCAACAAGAGCAGAAGCTACAAAAGCTCCCAATGGCAACAATGTTTGCGAACGCGTCAAAAAACTCAAATGTCCCACCAGCGAATCGGGCGCTACGAGTCGTACAATCAATAATACAGACGAGACGGCAAGGACCGTTCCCCAAATAAGCACACCTCCCATAGTAGGCGTTCCTGCTTTCTTTGCATGAAGTTTTGCAAAGATCGGCGTTATGGAAGCCGTGCGAATTGTTTTCCCAATTTTGAGGCGATACAACACGTTGGTTAACAACGGCGTCCAGGCGATGGCCACCACAAATGTGAGAGCTGCAAGAAGAATCAAACGAATTACTTGAAATGACTCCATACTAGGCATTAAGAACAAGGACAAAAAAGAGCGCAAGCGCCGTAAACAAACCAATAAACAGTGCCGCAACAGACAAGGTATTTGCCAGAAGCGGTGAATATTTACGCATCCAGATAGCAAGACCGGTATTGACAATCAAAACGATCGTCGCAAATGCAGGGAAAAACAAGGACGCATACCAAGGTCCTGCATAGTCAACGCCCAAGTGCACATTATAATGCAAGGGAAGCAACTCTCCCGAGGGCACGACGTCTCGTAGGAACCATAGCGGGATAACCCATGTAACAAGTAGAACGAGAAGTGAGAGCAAAAATACCAAGCGTCTTTCCTTACGCGGAGCAAGAACCTGCAAAAGACTACGGATGTTCATAGATATTGGTCACGCAGCGCACCTCCGGTACCTGCTCTTTTAACAAAACTTCAATGCCCATTTTGAGCGTCATCTCGGACAAAGGACAGCCACGACATGTGCCGGTAAGCGACACCTGTACCTCCCCTGTTTCTGTATTAAATCCAAGAAATTCCACGTTGCCCGCATGAAGCGCAAGACGAGGACGGATCGTTTCTAACACCTCCTCAATTTTATTCTCAAGCGTCTGCAACATGCACAGAGAATAGCGTGTTTTAAACAAAAAAACAACCGCCTTACGACGGTCATTTTTTACTCTGCAGGAACAATGTTAACAAAGGTTCGTGAACGCAAGATCCCAATAAAGTTTGGTTTCATGCGTGTGGTGAACTTCACGGCTCCCGCAACGGCTGCGTACAACGTATCGTCAGCGCCGCGGCGAACATTCTTACCTGGGTGAATCTTTGTTCCACGTTGGCGGACCAAGATTTCTCCGGCATTGACAGCTTGTCCGTCAGAACGCTTTGTTCCGAGACGCTTTGCCTCTGAATCACGTCCAAGTCGGGAAGAACCACCGGCCTTTTTGTGTGCCATAGTGGACCAATATTACGTATTAAGGACGGAGGACGGCGCAATGCCGATTCCGTACGGTGACGAGAGTATAGCCGAAACAAGAAAAATCGTCAATATCTCGTTCAAAACCAGGCCGTTTTAAAGGAAAAAAGCCCTTTTACCGGCCTTTCTCCTGCGATAAGAAGTATGGATGAATGAGGGCCTCTTATTTTGCCTCCACGATAATAGAGAGTTCTGCCTCGTATCCACCCAAAAACTCGGCGACAACAGTAAACGAGCCGGTTTCCTTGATAGGCGCCGTAAAGACCACTCGCTTTGGCTTGAGTTTTACTCCCTGCTCCTGTGCCGCTTTTACAACGTCTTTTTCCGATACAGCCGCATACAGCGTGCCGTCATCATTGGCTTTTACGGCAAGGGTGAGCGTGGTTCCATCGAGTTCTGCCACAGCTTTGCGTGCTTGATCGTCCGCCTTCACTGACTCACGCTCTACGCGCTTCTCCTGCGCCTGGATTTTCAGCAACGCCTCTTTGGTTGCCGGGACGCCCAACGCCTGTGGATAGAGGAAGTTTTGCGCATACCCATCGCTCACGTCCACAACGTCGCCCTTGTACCCTTTCCCCTTTACATCTTTTAGTAATATTACTTTCATAGGTGTGTTGTTTACAATGACTTTATCTTAACACATCCAACCCACATAGCGAAAATACTGTTATGCGTCTGAGGAAGAATTGTATTTCTGCACCAAGAGCGTTCCTGCCGCCGCAGACATAGGCAGTACAAAGATATTGAAAAACGGGATCAAAAGGCCGAGCGCTTTAGCGGTTCCCAGTCCCAAAACTGGACCCAAATGTTTTACAACCCACCTACGCCTATCACCCAACATCAATCCACGTCGTGCAAGCGCCGGACTCACAGCATCCCCGCCAGAAGTAACCAAAAGCACACCAAATCCCAAAACACCACTGAGCACCTGCCCCACTACTGGCAAAAACTGCAATAGGAATCCAATCATCACAACAACTCCAAGCAAAACTGCCTTCCGAGATTCCTGCGTGATTGTAAACAATATTTCCTTATACCAGGGCCGTTCAATGATCACCTGATTGTGTTGCTTTTCCAGACGAGCACCAAGTTCCTCATAAAACGGCGAGCCAACCACCTCAGCGATAAGAGAAAAGAAAAAGGCATACCCCAAAAGGACAAGAAAAAAGAACAAGAGGTATACGATCCACATCAACAACACAAGCCAAAAGGATTCAAATGACGCTCCAAGAAATCCCGCTACGATTGGTGCAATCCACTGCCACCCGATCAGAATCATTGCAACAAAAATTCCCACGTTGAACAAAATGGGGATCGTTAAAAGCCACCACGCACCCGGAATTTCAACCATGACTCTTGCACCACGAAAGAGCAGAAAAAAGCCATCCGACATCTGATGAAGATGCTTCATGAATGACGTATGCGCCGGTCTCGCCGATTACGACTCCGCGCACGCTGTGTGGGCGGTTTTATTTGCCCTGGCGCTGGCTGGCCCGGCTCGACTTTTACTTTAAACGGATCGCGTTTATTGCGTCGGCGCACTTGCCGAGCAATGAGTCCCACCGCTTTTTCTACAATAAACTCCATGTCCTCGTATTCCGACCACTGCTTAACATCTCGCAACGGCGCCCACTTGCGCCCACGAATCTTCTCTCCTTGTTTGGTCGCGACTTGTACACGCTTAAACCTCGCGTTCTCGGGTGCCTCAAACAAAAAGTAATGGATATCTTTTTTAATGGTATCTCCTTTGCGTACGTATCTATCTTCAAACGTAATTTGAATATTTCCAAGCTTGCGAACAAGACGAAGTCCCTTCAGTCCGGTCTCTTCATACACTTCGCGCCGCGCGGTCTGCTCAATACTTTCCCCTTTTTCTACATGCCCTTTTGGGAAGGTCATTTTTCCAACAGAATCACGCACAAAGGCCACATCTACGCCTCGCTTGGTTACTTTATAGATAATTCCTCCTGATGAAACTTCTTGGCGAATAGCCATAGGGTTCAACAATAATCTCTATGAACCAACCTACTCTCCATGTTCTTCGTTCAAAATGGAAAGTGCACGCTCAAACTGTGTATCGATACCTTCTGCTAAATCTTCTTCCGTGAACGTAACCTCCTCATCTGGAGTGATTCCTTGCTTGTTGATTGAACGTCCTTGCGGCGTGAGCCATTCTGCAATTGTGATCTTGAGCGCCGATCCATCGGACAACTCACGATATTCTTGCACGGAACCTTTTCCAAACGTCTGTGCCCCAATAATGATCGCCGACGCATAGTCTTGTAACGCTCCTGCTACAATCTCCGTTGCCGACGCACTCCCCTCGTTTACAATCACCACAGTTGGAATGTCTTTTAATCGAGCGACGCCCTGTGCCTCGATATCCTTCATAACACCATCTTCTCCGCGTTCGATCACCACGGTGTTATTCCCGACCCACTCACCAGCAATCACGACTGCCTGATCCAAAAATCCACCTGGGTTGTTCCGCATGTCGATCACAAGTCCTGTTGCGCCCTTAGACAAAACATCTACCACAGCATCGTTAAATCGACGTGCGGTGTCTTCGTTGAAAGCAAAAATGTCTATAACCGCAATCCCGTCTTCTCGGACGGACCATTCTACAGAACTTAATTCAATAATCGCACGGTGGATAGGAACCTCTACAGATGCATTTGCTCCTTCATGTACCACCGTAAGTGTTACCGTTGTTCCTTTTGGACCGCGAATCAACGCAACCGCGTCCTCTATACTTAACCCTGCGGTTTCTGTTTCATCGATCAAATAAATTGCGTCTCCTGCCGCGATACCTGCAAGTTGTGCCGGTGAATCACGTAACGGAGAAACGATCACAAGTTGACCCTCGCGCAAGCCAATCTCGGCGCCGATCCCCTCAAACTGACCAGATAAACTTGTCTGGAAGCTGTTTGCGGCTTTTGGGTCAAAGAACGTTGTGTAAGGATCCCCTAACCCAGCAACGAGTCCGTGCAAGGCACCATAAAACAAATCTTTTTCCGCAACCGGACCGTATACGTAATCCTCCTGTACTTGTTGCCACACGTCCCAGAACAACTGAAAATCCACATCTTCTGCAATGCGTGCAATTTCTCCGGCGCCGATTACGCGTCCATCCTCTAACGTAACCGATCTTGGAGGCAAAGCCTCGCGACCAATAAAAATTCCTCCCAATAAACTCGTAAGCGCGATCCCAACCGCGACCGTTGTCATGAGCCATAAAGGCCATCGAAGGGTTTTTTGACGTTTTTCTTGAAACATATGTGAGCGCAGTATACCACGTCTTTAAAGATTCACCTGAAGTAATTCTTATTTCCACCACACAATCCTCAGAATTTGATAGAATGGACACACATGAATAACCGTCGCATCCAACAGGTGATTTTTGCGCTCTTTATTGCACTCTTTTTTGTCAGTGCACCACTCGTCGTTCTCTATACGGCAGGCTATAGATGGAGCCCACAGCAGGGTGTCATCCGTACAGGAACACTCTTTGTCGCTACGACTCCAAAAAATGCAACCGTCAACCTAGGAGGAAAACCCTATAAGGACAAGACACCCACCATTATTAAAACGCTTAAGCCCGCAGAGTATTTAATTGAACTTGCATTACCTGGTCATCTCTCTTGGGAAAAACGACTCAGCATTAAAGAAGGAGAAACCACGTTTATTGACAACGTCATCTTATTTTTAGATACAAATCCACAACTTGTTATCCAAGAGGATATGCAAACCATTGCTTGGTCTGCAACCGGCGCGCACGTCGCATGGGCGGATCATCAAGCTGGTTGGACAGAGGTTTGGATCTCCACACTCGCCAAACCTGCGTCACGGCTGGTTTACCGCGTGGAGCGAGATGAACATCTTGCGCTTTCTTGGATCGACTCAGAGACATTGGAGATTAAACAAACAGCAGGCAATCATTACGTCACTTCCACTGGTCAACTGGTGTCTCAAGTCAGTCATACGCGCGTAACGTTTCAAAAAAACACTGACTCCGTTGATCTTCTTGTGAACGGGACCGTTCTCGCGCGTCTTCCATTTGGTACCTATACAGTTCTAGACGAACGTGGCCCCTATATTCTCGTGCAAGACACAGCACATCATCGTATCTCGTTACTCACGACGGCAGACACACAGCAACCGCTGCTCTTGCAAGAAGATGCGCTCTTTGTAGACTGGGTGAGGCAAGATGCCCTTGCATTTGCAACAGAATTTTCTATCTCAATTTACGAACCCGCGCGGCATCAGACCACGCTCATTACACGTATCAGCGAACGTATTCATAATGTAATTTGGCATCCAGATGGTGGTTACTTGTTTTACGCCACGGACACAGAATTGCGCGCGATCGAACTAGACGACCGGGACAACAGACGCGTCACAACGCTTGTCACCATGAAGCATATTTACACGTTCTTTGCCCATCCCCAAGGAAACATTCTCTATTTTGTGGGTAACGACGGTATCGACACAGGCTTGTATCAACGATTGCTGTTTAAAAAGTAATGTTCGTCTTTTGTTTGACCGTTACGTTTCTTAAACCTTGATCACATCCTGTTTCAAAAGGGTACGAGCAGGGAGCAGAAATGAACTGCAATGGACAGGACGAAATCCTTAGACAACAACACCGCCCACATGGTGGTTTCTTTTTTTGTCTCTTGTGCATTCAATTACCGTCGGATCACAAAAAGCAAAAACCGATAGTAAGCGGCCAGAACGGGATTGACTATTGTATCCAAAAGCCAACTTGCCGTTTGTTGTGCCTCGATGGTCGGCGCCATGACACGCACAATCTCTACGTCCCCAACGGAGCGACGCGATTGAATTTGTGCACGTCTCTCTAAGAGTTGTTGCCAGTTTTTTGCCTGCAAAAAATATCCGTACACCTGCAACTTGGTTGTAAACCACCCACCCTTAATTGCAAACAAGAGTGTTCCCAGTTCCATTGTGATCGCCATGGGCAACATCCAAAAAAACGTCGACCACTGCAAATGCGTCAGCTGTGTAATCCAACGATTGCGCTCCATCCAATAAAATTTCGTAATGCTTCGAGAAAATTCATAGCGATGATAGACGATCGAATCATGTGCCACCCCAATCGTATAACCCGCCAACCGTGCACGCCACGACAAATCTACGTCCTCATGATACATAAAGTACCACGTCTCAAACAGCCCACCAATCTCCTCAATCACGTTTGTGCGAATCAACAACCCTGCACCAGACCCATAAAAATGCGGTCGCCCACTCGTAAGATCGGGATCTTGATACCCAAACCCTAAATAGTGCAGCACGTTTCCATAGGAGTCCACATGCGTATGGTTCTGCTCGGAGACAATTAACGATTGCACAATCGGCTGCTGTGGATGTTTTTGTGCGTACGCCACTGCCGTTGTAAGAGCATCCGGGTGCATACGTGCGTCTTGGTTGAGTAAGTAAATGTACTCCGCTCCCCATGTTTGTGCGCGCTGGTACGCTCGGTTATGTCCACCAGAAAACCCATCATTCACCGGTGAATCAATAAAAAACAACTCTGGTAATCGATCGTCCGCAAACCACCGCACCTCCATTTGCGTGCGTGCCATTCCATGAACCGAAGGATTATCTACCACAATCAAACAGACTTGATCACGATCGTAATCAAGTTGTCTCAGTGATTCCATACAGGCGTCAATATCGTTTGCTGCCTCTGGAGACCAATAGGCCACGTATTGAATAGCAATTTTTGGCATCATAGGCGACGCGTTCCCCATTTGAGCAAGTACTTGACCCAACTATCTACGTGCACGCGAGCTAATTTATTTTGAAACAAATTTTTTGCCACCGTTTTTTCTTTCGCAGACCCCTGACCATAGACATGATGTACCTCAGCCTCCGGAACATAATACACCGCACGACCCTTGTCCCAACATGCGCGACATAAATCCACATCCTCAAAATACATAAAGTAGCGATCATCAAACCCACCGATCTCTCGAAACAGGGCTCCATCAATCAAAAAAGCTGATCCCTGAACCCAATCCACGAGCCGACGTTTATCCGGGTCGACTCCTTGCAACAAAAATTGATCACGGTAACGCTGTCCCTGTTGTGTGTTGGCAAACCGCGTGCGTTGCACAAATGGCATGTACCATTCTGGAAACCGTCGTGCGGTTTGCTGATGGGATCCATCCATATAACGCACGCGCGGTGCCGCGATACCCACTTGAGGATGCGCCTGTAATACATCAGATAATGTATCCAGCACCCGTACATCCATGAGTTTGGTATCAGGATTTAAAAAGAAATAAGATCGTGCATGCACCTCAGAGGCCCCACGATTAGACGCGCGTCCAAATCCACTGTTGTGGTTCCGTAACACCACGTGTGCCTCCGGAATCTGGTTTTTTACATACGCATAGGCATCAAAATCAGAAGACGCGTTATCAACCACAATCAACGCCGTTGAGTGGCGTGTGTGCTGCATAGCTATGCGTAACGTAGAGAGACACTCTGGATGAATCCCATTATACGTCACCATGACGATGGCAATATCAACGGTTTGTGTGGGCATAAAACATGCGTTTGTTGATCAAATGTGCCCAGTGCTGTCTGGTGTCCCGGATCGTATCACGCACGATGGATGGATGAAAGGCGAGCAAAAAGAAGAACTTCGCCAGCTCAAACGGGACAAGCGCCCAACTACGCAGCAGCCCTTCCCGCCACGAGGTATAAACGATCGTATTCCACAGATGATTGCGATACGAATAAAACTGCAAAAATCGCGAGGCGTCACGATGCAACCATGAAGGCTTAAACGCACGATAATGATACGCCTTCGCTTGTGGAACGAGTGCAGCAATCCATCCACCTGCGTAAAGTCGATAGGCCAAATCCACATCCTCCTTATAGATCACATAGAGTGGATCAAAGAGGTGGCCATCGCAACTCGCCTGCTCCACCGCCGCGCGACGCACCATTGGTAAACATCCAGACACACCAAACACCTGCCGCATTTCATCTGGTACGGATCCATCCTGCCCGCCCGTAAGGTCCGTGACCTTTCCACTTGGCGCAACATGGAGCCCGAGAGAATCAACGTCTTGGGTCTTATTTGGTTGACCTCCCTTCCATTCCCACCGAAAAATCGCCCCCGTGGCCGATCCAAGCTCCTCCCAGGATTCAAACGCACGTCGTAATGTGGCAATAGAGTCTGGGTCCAAGATGACATCAGGATTCACGAGCTGAATCAACTCTGCATCATGTTCGGTAAACAATCGTTGATGTCCGCCTGCAAATCCAATGTTCTTTGCTGATTCTTCATAGCGGATCGATAACCGTTTGTCATACGTCTCCACAAGGGATCGCGTCTTGCCCCGCTCTTCCCTGTTGCTATTATCCAAAATAAAAAGCGTCCAGTCTTGATCCGTCTGTTGTGCAAGCGAATCGAATAAAAACGGCAAGTATACCGAGCTGTTATAGGTGACCAGTTGTAGAGCGAGTGTCATGCTGCGTTCTTGACTAAATCATAGACAGCTCCCGCCAAATAGGCAAAGGGACGCACGATCCAAAAGATTGCTGCCTGCCACCAACTCCCATGTTTTCCAAAATACTGTGCCATGGATCGTAAAAGAATGGCTTGTTTTTTTGCGGTCGACACCTGTTTAAAACTCTGTCCCACCAAATCCGTACACGATACATCCGCCAAAAAACGCACCGTATATCCCACCTCTCGCACACGCTTGCAATAATCCACCTCCTCAAACCACAAAAAAAATCGCTCGTCAAACAATCCCACCACATCCATAACCTCACGTCGGAAGGCAAAATACGAGCCACGCACCTGCTCTACATCCTGTGTTTTTCCGTACTCCATATCTGTACGCAGGTAACGATCCACAGACGGCAATTGCACGTGCAAATGGGAGAGTTTGAGCGCAATAGCAAGTTGATCCTTCCATGTAGGATCACGTCTGACGGACGAGACGTACGTGTCTCCTTGCCGCAATTTGACACCGAGCACACCCACCCGTTTCTGCTCCATGAGTTCTTGATACGTTCGCGCGAGTGTTCCCGTCCCCACCAGCATGTCAGGATTCAACAAGAGTAGAACCTCTCCTTTTGCATAACGAAGTCCCTGATTGCACGCAAACCCGAATCCCGCATTCCAATCATTGATCACCAATTGCACCCAAGGAAATTGTTCGCGCACCATTCGTGTTGTACCGTCGGAGGATGCATTATCGATCACCAATACCTCAAAAGAGATCTCATCGCGCAACGTCAACAGTCGCTCCAGATTACTCTGCAGCGCCTGTTTAACGTTCCAACTGACAATAATGATGCTCAATTTTGGGTGCATAGGAGATTTATGGGCCTGAGTTGTCATTGCAAGTTCATGGTGTAATCGATATCCTCGGTCGTCATTGCGAGTTTCACGAAGCAATCTATTTATTCTTTCTCCCTCCTTTTTGTTTCGCCAAAAAGGAGGCAAAAAGCATCGTGTCTGTACGGCGTACTCGTGGGGACATGCTGAGGGAACTCGCGATTTTGCTCACGATCTGATCTGATCTGATCTGATCTGATCTGATTCAGACTTCGTCGGTGAAGGAATCTAGCAATGTAGGAGCGAGGTACGTTGCTTCTAAATAATCCGTGTTGGGCGTCGACCCAATCTTTAGCAGACGCAGGCAATACACTGGTACGGCGATGACTCCTTGCGGATTATTTAAAGCAATGTGCCGAGCGCAATTCTCAAAACACGCATGTCCGAAGATGAGCGCGTTCGGCGAAGGAATCAAGGTCACTAAATCTCCACCTGACTATTCTCTCCCACCACCATACTCTTTCCATGCGGCAAGGTATGTCGCTCATTAGAAATCACGGCATTTTTGCCAATAATACTGTCTACAATCATGGTGTCTGCCGTAATCTGAGCACCTTCCATAATAATCGAGTGCTGAATATGCGCACCCGACACACGGACACCCGACCCCAACGTTGTGTGCGGTCCAATAAACGCGTGATCCAAATACACGTTATCTCCAATCACCACCGGCCCACGAATCAACACATCCTCGCCAAAAATACAGTCCTTGCCAATCTTCACACGACCTTGAATCCGCGTATCGTCCAATTTTGCAAGACTTGTATCGATCGTCGCCTCTTCCTGCGTTATCTCATTTAACAACAATTGGTTCCCCTCCAACAATGCCTCGGGAGTTCCAGTGTCCTTCCACCAACCAACCATAATCTGGTACCCCACGTTTCCATTCTGTACGATGAAGGTATTGATGTCGGCAATCTCATATTCTCCACGCGCAGACGGCACAATGTTTGCAAACGCTTGGAGATACACGGGCATCTTGTACAAATATAAGCCAGTTTGCGCAAGGTTCGATGGTGGAACAGAAGGCTTTTCTCGAATCGCGATCAAACTTCCTTGACTGTCGAACTCCGGTACACCAAATCGTTCTGGGTCTGTCACCTCCACAAACGCAAACGATGCATCCAATTGCTCGTTTACAAACTTATCGACCAACTGTTGCAAGGATCCCAATACCACGTTATCTCCAAAATACAACAACACGTCATCCTCTCCAATCCACTCCCGTGCGCTGTAGAGAATCTGCCCAACACCGCAGGCGCCTCCTTCTTGCTCCAAGTACGTCAATTGCAATCCCCGCGTAGACCCATCTCCAAACACGGCACGCATGGATTCTACCTCTCCGGGATTCACATTGATTGCCACCTCTACAATCCCAACTTCCGCCACTTTTTTAAGGGCGTTGGCCAACATCGGCTCGTTTGCCAATGGAATAAGGTGTTTATTGAGGTTCCACGTAATCGGACGAAGACGCGTTCCCCTCCCTCCTGCCGTAATAATTGCTTTCATAAAGTAAAAAGGCTCTTTCGAGCCAGCTTACGTGATCTTCTTTGCATTTGCAAACTTTTCCATGGTGTCTTTTACAGCCTCGTAAACGGGACGCATTTCAATCCCAAACTCCTCCAAACGCTCAGAAATAAGGTGATTATTAGATCGCCCCTTCTTGGCAAGGCCTTTTTGAACTAATTCATCGTTAGAAATCCAATTGGTAACATGCGTTGGATCCACAATCGTCTCATAGAGCTCCATGACTTGCTTATGACGAATGGTTCCTGGATTAGTGACATGAAAAATACCCGGCGCACGTTTTTCTAATAGCTGATAAAACACGTCAACCATATCGTCAATCACCGTGGCACTATTTTCTACATCAATCACATGTTCATACGCAGCAAGTTTATCGATCAAATTCCCTGGAGAAGAGATGTGATCGATCGGCATGCGGATACGACCAATGCCTACATTTGGAAGTGTCGACAAACACAAATCCGCGGCCCATTTTGTGCGCGAGTACGTTGGAATAGGGTTGCCAAAATCATTTTCCCGCCACGCGTGATCTGGATGAGGTGCATCACCGTAGTAGATACATCCAGAACCAACGTGCAGTAAATAGAGATTCTTTTCTGCACAAGCGTCGGCGATCAATAAAGGAAGAATCGTATTACCACGAATCGTTTCCAGTTGATGATCTTCACACCAATCCACGTTAGGTCGTCCTTTAACCCCCGCAGTATTAAGCACCACATCCGGTTGATGCTTCTCCAATTCCGCCAAGACATCCTCTTTTGAGGCAATGCGGGTATCTGACACAACTGCGTCGTCCCACGCATTTGCGCACCGATTGCCGATATACCCTCCTCCGATAATTAAAATCTTCATACTACTGTTCTAGGGTCTTATAGTAGGATTCGTAATACGTCTGATAGTCTCCATTCTTACAATGTTGCCACCACTCAGGGTGTTCCTTATACCACAGGATCGTTTTGCGCACACCCTCGTCAAAATCAATCATTGGCTCCCAGCCGGTGTCCTGCTTTAACTTTGTAGGATCAAGGGCATAGCGACTGTCATGCTGTTTGCGATCGGCGACATACGTTTTGAGCGTATCGGGTTTCCCGAGCGTCTCCAAAATGACATCCGTAATCTGCTCCACCGATTTTTCTACTGTCGTTGCGATATTGTACGCCTCACCCACACGACCCTTTGTCAAAATCGCTTCAATCGCACGCGCATGATCCTCCACATGAATCCAGGGGCGACGATTCAAACTGCTCTTAAACAAAGGGAGTGGCTTATCCTCCAATGCATTAGATGTAAACAAGGGGATCAACTTTTCTGGAAATTGATAAGGACCATAATTATTCTCACAATGGCTAATGGTTACTGGCAAACCAAACGTATAATAATATGCCATCACGACGTGATTTGCGCTTGCTTTAGAGGCGTTATAAGGCGTTTTTGGCCGAAAAGCATCTGTCTCCTTAAACGATCGTTCTTCGTCCAATGACAAATCTCCAAAGACCTCACACGTGGAGATATGGTGAAAACGTTTGACGTTGGCATCCTTTGCTGCCGCCAAAAAAATCTGCGTTCCCAAAACGTTGGTGCGAATAAACAAACCAGGATCCAAAATGGCACGATCGTTGTGTGACTCGGCCGCAAAATTCACTACGACATCGACGCCTTCCAACGCGTTACGCGCGGTGTCATAATCGCCAATGTCGCCTTTGATAAACGTATAGCGAGGATCTGCCTCTACATCTTTTAAATTCTCAAGATTGCCTGCGTACGTCAGCGCATCATAATTGATAATCGTATCGTCTGCATGATTGGCTAACCAATAATGGATAAAATTCGATCCAATAAACCCTGCGCCTCCTGTGACAAGTAGTTTCATATTAGTTATCGAGTACGGTTTGAATTTTTTGTGCGTCCGCCGCTAACTCCTCGCGCGATCGATCCTGCTTTTTCCACGGATCATGATGGTCCCCCTGGTACCGTGGCAAAATATGTAAATGCGGATGAAAAACAGTCTGCCAAGCTGCTTCTCCGTTGTTCATGGTGAGATGAAATCCTTCCGCGCCGACAGCATTTGCCACGCTGGGTCCTATGCGATGTGCCACACGGAACGCGCGCGTCATAGACTCCTCACTGGCGTCGTAAAGATTTTTGGCATGTTCTTTTGGAATCACCAATACATGCCCAACGGCCACAGGCTCAATGTCCATAAATGCCAAGACATGCGTATCTTCATAGACCTTGATTGACGGGAGTTCGCCACGGACAATTTTGCAGAAAATACAGTCTTGCATACAAAATGTGATCATTATTTTCTCACGAGCTGATTGTACCACCCAATAACCCCAATCAAAAACAGCAACAAAAACCAGTGCGGATTAAAGACGCGCGTCACCATCGTTGGAACAAGCAGCTCCAAAATCACAAAAACCATCCAACTCAGGAGAGATGTGTAGGTCAGTGTTTTTGCGACAGAGGTTTTCATGTGTTTTTGCGTAACAATTTCTCAACAAGACGTTGCCAAATATCTCCCACAGATCGTGGCGACCGCGTAAAGGTCATCTCAATTTTGTGAACGTCCACGGTAGCCCCGCGTTCGGCAATGTTGGGAAGTGACAAAACAAATCGGTACGATCCGTCATTCAATCCCTGATCCGCATCCCCTCCCTCCTTCTCCAACGGCGGCAACCAAAACGTGGCTTGCCCCACCGTCCAGGGACCGTCCTGTGTTGTCTGTGGGTACGTTGCCAAGATGGTATCCACGCCAAGTTTATTAAGATTTATTCGATCTGATAGTTGTACTGGGTACGGATTAAAGAAGGCCTCCTGCGAAAATGCAATCCGACCATCTGTCACAACAAGTAAATCTCCTTTTGGAATCGTGAGCCTCGTGACGCCCACATGTTGATTCTCCACCGAGTACTGCTCATGCGGTACAGCGATCTCCACCTGCTGATCCCCAAGTATTACTGTCTGCACACCCTCCGCGTGACGCGTAAAGAGAGTGATGTGTTGCGCATCGGTCCAGAGCGTCACCGATCGCGGATCATCTAAATAGCCGACTTCGTCGCCCACGAACACATTTTTTGAATAGGTGAGCATGGGGAGCGTGGTAGAGAGTTCTCTCCAGTAAACATCGTTATCCGCGTTTAATTCCACTTTTACCAGCCCCGCACGCAATCCCACAACGTCCAAATGGAGTGTGCGCCTATCCAGCGCGGCGTTTGTATCGTTCACCACACCATCGTCCTCCGCATGAACCTCCGCTACCAACTCATTCCCTTGGAACACACGAATCGCAACCGGATCTTCTCCGGGATTACGATTCATATCCATGTACATGGCGTCGATCGAGAATCCACGTCCGTTCGTGACCGTGACAAATTCATGAAACCCACGTAGGGAAACCTGTGTCTGGCGCACCGAACCGTTACCCGTCCAAGCACGCGGCACAGAATTTTCTTCCGGTAGCGTGTAGTGATAGGTGGCAATTGAGGAAAGCGGCGGAGGGTCTTGTAACACATCTGAAATCTCACCGTAGTCGGCATGACGTTGATACAGCACAAGACTGTCCCGTCGTGTCTGTATCCAATTGAGTGCGTCGAGTGTTTTGTTGACGAGCGGTCGCAAATCAACCTGCCCCGCCACGGCATCTACGGTCGCCCCGAATTCAATCACCGGCTGATTCTCCGTGCGCACCCATGTACGAATATCCACCGTCTCATAATTCCCTGGAGGCGTTACAGAAAGATAGACGGGATCTCCATCGATCGAGTAATACGCGTCACCGTCCTCAGTGATTTGCACGGCCCCCACACGTCCGGCAGGGCGCAGACCATGGACAAACGGAGAATTATCTTCCGCCTCCCAAGTGATTGTGTTTATTCCATCCACATCTAAATACGTCCAAGCCACCCATGTAAAAAGGCACAGGGGAACGAGGATTATGAGCGTGTTTAAAAATGTCTTCATAGCGGTTTCCCTTCTAGAACCACGTCAAACTCTGCACGTTCAAATTGATAGAGCGTGAGCAAACCAATCTCCTCCACAGGGATTAACAACAGATGATTCGCGATTAACCGATCTTTGTGCAAGGAATCCAGGTCTTCTTGCGGAAACGTAATGCCAAGATAGTACAGAGACGCCCCTTGGTCTTCTACGGTCTGCATCATAAGCGGCAAGGCAGCATACGTTGTCTCACTGCGTAATGGATAAACAACCTGACGCGCAGGGAACAAAAACTTATCGGAACGATCCACAATAATCAAATCGTTTTCCTCGGTGAGATCCAATACGCGCTCGCGTTGATCCGTAAATGTTTGCAGGTTCTGCGCAATAAATGCCAGGCCTTCATCTCGACCAAAATTGGTAATCGTAAATCCCGTGTAGACAAATGCCACAATCCAAATACCTATAATCACTTGCTTCACCGCCTTACTTGAACGATGTTGCACACCACGGATAATTGCATAGGCCACAGGGACGGTCATTACAACGCTAATTGGCAACCAATAACGAATATAGGAGGTGCCAATCGTCACCGCAAGCGGGTCTGGGTTGTCGTGAATATTCCACGATCCATACACCACAAAGAGATACACGGAGACTAATACCGCAGGCCAAACGCAACGCAACAACCTACGTCGGCGATCTGGAGAAAGCTTTTGCCAATCCACAAGCAATAAGATACATCCAAAAAGCGCAAACGCGGTCCAGAGCGCAAAAAACGTCATGTGAAAACTCACAACATTATTTGCAATATTTTGTTCATGAATACCAAATGGAAACAGCCGCGCTAGGAGTGGTTGAGAAAATCCAATCGGCTCCACTGTTTCGGTTACTTCCACCGTCACGGGGATTGGATCGCCCGACACCGTATACCCTGTTAAAAACGGACCGCCATAGACCGCATTGTTGGTGACGAGCATAAGAACAAGAGGAATGAGCACACCTGCAACAGCAAGAAGGTGCTCCGCAAATGGCTTCTTTTTTTGATACCACGCAACAAGAAGCAAAACTGGCAAGATCCAAATCGCTTCATTGGTACGCACAAAAATCGCCATCCCAAAACTTGCTCCGCCCAAAAAGATCATTAGCAAACGCCAAAAATCTGCCCGTTTTGGCATAACCTTGTTTGCCGCCACATACCAAGCAAAGACACCAAAAATCAACAACGACACAAAGACAACATTTGGATGTAATCCGCGCGCCGTGAAGTACCACCATCCCGGATGCACCGCCAACGTGAGGGCGGCAACCCAACCCATTACCTCATTGTGTAGCAATTTTTGAACAATTTGTTTCCAAGAAAAAACGGCAAATACAGAAATCAACGCGACCAGCATCCCCAACGTTTCTGTACGTGTTCCCACAAGAATGCTCAATACACGCAGCAGCCACGGAAGCCCCAGCCACGTACTTGGCACCAACATACCGTTTTGCACCAGGAGACTTCGAGGATGGACTAAGCCTCCTAGTGTGTCCGTGTAGGCGGCCGTTTGTGTGTAGTCACCACCGAATAGTGGAACATGCTCCACGGCAAAGGCTGCCGCCATTTCATCCGGTGCACTCCACACGCCACTCTGTGCGAGAGGAAACCATACGTACACAAAAAAAAGAACGGTCGCCGCAAGACCCGTTAACGCGCCTTTGAGCATACGCGAATTACGCGCCATACGTCAACACGCTTATAACCGCCAAAACCAGCGATAAGATGAGCACGACCATCCCAATAAATACGAGCGGTGGAAATTGAAATGCCATCGAAAAAAGAAGAAGCGTCACACCCAGTACCTGCGTAAACATCTTGGTTTTCCCCCAACCGTTTGCCATAATATAGCCTCCGTCATGTTTATGACTCAGCGCACCTACGACAACCATAAGCTCAGAGAAGATAACAACGATCGTCAACCACCATCCAACGGTCGTCGTGATGACGATCACCGCAACGAGGGAAATGAGAATTTTATCCGCGATAGGGTCGTACATAGACCCCCACTCCGTAACCTGATTACGTAACCGCGCAAGCGAGCCATCAATCACATCCGTAAATGCGACGAAGAGAAAAAATGGAATGGACCATTTAAGCGGTCCAACAGCCAATGCCCACATTACAAACGGCGTCAGCAAAAACCGCAATACCGTTACATGATTTGGCGTCACCCAGCGTGGCACGAACGGAATAATCACATACTTCATTGCATGGTCGTGCCAGTAAAGTTTATTTGGATCTCGGTGGGTCATACCATGGTACAATTCCTCTACATGAAGCAACTATTTCCGTTGAAGTATAGCATTGGTACCGTACTTGGCCTAGCCGGGTTGAGCCTGGGGGCTTTTTTGACACACCTCCCCCTTGTAACCACACTGAGCGTTCTCTTTCTCCTCACTCTTGCTAGCTTGAGGCTCGGGAGGCTCTTTGATCACACACAGGCAAGTGTTCGCGCTCTTTTAGGGCTCCTGGTGGCCCTTTCCTTCCTCATGATCACAGGTGCAGGCGTCTATTACGTTGGGTTTGTGACCATTGCGAGTTATTTTTGGGTTCTTGCGGCCCTCCCATTTTTTGCCTGGCTCGTCACACGCAACACAGAAGAGCCTGAGACAGAATCAACAGAAACCATCCACGGATCCTCTGGGCTTTACGCATCCTTTATTGTTATTGCCCTCATTGCCTATTTTGTAACACTTACCGGTCACACAACCCTCCTCGCGACCCGATCCCCCTGGCTCATCATCACCCCACAAATTCTTGGGTGGATTGGACTCGCTGGTTTTGGGCTTTTGCAGCTGGCAAAACGTGGCAGTATCCGTCTTAGTCTGATCGGCACAATGTTTGTGCTCTTTAGCATTGTAAGCGTGGCTGCGTTCGTGTTCCCCCTCGGCTATGGATTCGATCCATTCCTTCATCAGGCCACCATAGACTATATTACGCTCCACGGGACTATCACTCCAAAACCCTTGTATTACGTTGGACAGTACGCACTTGAATTAATCGGCGTGCTCTTTACCGGTGTCTCAACCCAATCGTTTGATACATTTTTACTCCCTGTGCTTGCCGCACTTTTGCTTCCAAGCGTCGCTGCCGCCTCCACATGGCAAATTACCAAGCGTCACCTTCCAACCGCTCTTGCAGCCATTGGGACACTCTTACTTCCACTCAGCTCATTTATCAACACCACCCCACAGGGCTTGGCAAACTTGTGGACGTTGTGCGTCTTTTTTCTTGGACTCCCAGAACTCATCACAGGACATCGATGGGTCTCTCGCTGGGTCTTGGTGATCGTTGCGCTTGCGGCTGTTCTTGTACACCCACTTGCAGGACTACCTGCTGTGCTCTTTGTGACCCTCATGATTATTACTACACAGAGCAACTGGTCCTCTTCCCTGCGTCGCATACTCACCGTACTCGTCTCAATCGGCGGGGCCGTCATGCTCCCTATTGCCTTTTCTCTTTCTGGATCCGGATATGGCCATTTGCAACTCCACCTCAGCAATCTCTCACACCTCCTCCCGGCAACTTTTTTCTCCACACGGTTTAATGTCATCGGGGATCTGGCGACATTCCTTGGAACCAACCAATGGCTCTGGCTCATAGCGCTCGCCCTCGTTGCATGTGTCCTTCTTTGGAACCTTTCGCATCGTACTTGGCTTCTTGTTCCCCTCACCGCCGGCTTATTACTCATCAATGCGATTCTTCTCTCCGCGGCGGGCGACTTCTCTTTTCTTATTGATTATGAACAAACCAACTACGTCGATCGCGTCATTCATCTCGTGATCTTTGCTATTGCCCCACTCGCACTTCTCGGGTTTGCCCTTGGTGTAGAGCGGCTACTACAGATGAAAAAGCACGTCGTGACCATTGGAATTACGCTCCTTTTTTTAACCGCCATCACCTCTGTAGCCTACGCCAGTTACCCACGACACGACACCTACTCGGTGAGTCGAGGTTTTACCGTGAGTAAAAGTGATCACACAACGGTTACCTCCATCCAATCGCACGCAAAAAATATTCCCTACGTTGTTTTGGCAAACCAAGCCGTGTCGGCGGCAGCGATTCAAGATTTTGGATTTGCCCACTATTACGGACCAAATACAGACGTCTTCTATTACCCTGTTCCAACCGGCGGTCCGCTCTATCAACTCTACCTAGATATGATCGAAGAAACTCCGACGCGCGCCATCGCCCTACAGGCCATGGATATTGCCGGTGTGGACCGTCTTTATTTTGTGATCAACGACTACTGGTGGTCTTCTGAACGCGCCTTTGAACGTGCAAAACTTTCCACCGACACCTGGTTTCAGATCGACAATGGTGCAACAACCGTCTTTATCTATTCGCGATAACAATAAGACACGTTTTTGCGTTCTTATTCTTTTCTTATTTCTCCCGTTGACCCGTTTATTGAGACAATCGACCCAAACGTCAACGTCTGTTTTGCAACGTGCACAATCACCGGTAGTCCCATTTCTCGCGCCAGGATTGCAAAATGTGACAACGTTCCTCCCGTGTCAGAAATAATTCCTTTTACACGATCAGCATACGCGACCAATTGCGGCGTCAGTGCTTCGACAAATAAAATTTTATCTCCCTCCATTGTATCGATCGTTTCCTCGGTAACCAAAACCCCCGTCGCCTGCCCCGCAGAAACACCCAAAGCTTCCTGTTGACGCACCATCGGTCGATCTGTTAATACGCGAGGTAAGGCCACGTCAAACACCTCCTGCATTACCTGCTGTCGTCGTTGTTTTGACAGATGCCATACCACCAACCACCTTCCATACTCACGTAATCGAGATGTTTCTTGTGCATGAGCAACGTCATCTTCCGAGACGCCTGGCAGAAGTTGCTCTGTTGGTAACCCAAACGAGACCTCTCTAAACGCAGACGTATCCTGTAGATCCAATCCATTTCCTACGCACCCCACGGGCGGGATCAGACGAGGCATCACTGGTACCGTTGTTTCCATGCCGAGTGCGCCTGCCACGGACACATCTTCTGGCAACGCACGGCGCAATTGCTGCATCATCTGCTCCGCGGCTAAATTCAACAGGAAAATCAGCTCATAATCGGCAAACAGATCCTCACCGGGTTCTGCAAGTCGATCTCGAATCTGGTTATAAAGATCCGATACATTAAATCGCAGTCCTGCAAGCTTGCGCTGATTCTTCCACGTACGCATAATCCCCTTAAACGTAACCGGTTTAGGTGTGTAGGTATTCGTGGAGAGATAAGAGTACGCCGGCAAAAGACTGTGTAATTCCTTCTCGCGATCTACATAAAGTTGTCCGCCAATACGACACAAAAACTGTGTGTCTGTAAAATTAATTCCAAGATCGGTATAGGCGTGCTGCACCGGTCCACCCTCGGCATATAGCGATTGCAGCAAGGCAAACGTCTCATCCGATGGCGTTGGTGCAACTTCGCATACCTCTGTTTTTTCAAAATAGAAAGGTGTCTTTGGTAATGTTTGATCCAAAAAAACACTTGCGCGCGTCTGGTCCTCTGCCAAAGTCGTGATTGGACGTGATTGAACAAAAAACACTTGGTGATCTTTAATCAGCCATTCAATATCTTGCGGTTTTCCAAGTCGTTGTTCGATCTTGATTGCTTGCTGGAGTAAGGTTTGCATTTCTGGAAACGCCATCTGTTGGTCCACATGCGATCGATAACAAAGAGACCGTTCCACATGTTTGGTGCCCGACACAACCGCATCTCCGCGGCCCCGTGTCCATTCCACAATCATCTCTCGGCCCTCTATTGGATGGCGCGTAAACACAACGCCTGCCAAATCCGGCTCAATAAATTCCATCACAAGCAAAGAAAATTGATCCATGGACGCAAGTTGTTTCCGAGCGTCCTCCAACACTTCCTGTATAACGACTGCCAAATGATTGACGGAGACATCTAATCGCGTCAAAAACTGACCCGCCTGCGAGCTCTGCGCCGTATCTTCTGTAAGCGCGCTCGATCGCACCGCGTAATGGACCCCTGGGAGTTGGTCTACCACGCGCCGTGCCATTATCTCCACGGAGAGCCGTTGAATCTCCTGACACGAAAACGCCACAAACGGCGGTACACAAAACCCCGCATCCTGGAGCTGAACAAGTGTCGTTGTCTTCCCTCCAAATTGCTTAGTATTCATACGGGGCGGCATAGCGACCAAGAAATAGGTGACCACGTTGTTCTAATTTAATGCCAACGATCTTTGCATCAAAGCAACTGACAAAATCATCACACACCGTAATCACGGTCGAGCGAGGTGGTACGCGATCAAGCAGCGAATCCATGGCAGCCGTTGGCGTAAAGATAGACGTGATGTGAATACTGCCTGCAATTCCACTGCGTACAAACGATTCCTCCTCACGCGCATCCACGAGTAGAGCGCCCGTCGCAACGAGTGCGCGCACGTCACTTGTTGTATAGGTGCGAGAATACCGTTCCTGCGAATACACGTGAGAAAACGCAATTTCACCATCCCACAGACCACCAAATCGTACCCACCCGTCGGCGCCTTCTTTCAGATAACGAGTCGCGAGCCCCTTGGTCCGCAAAAACGACGTCACCTCCTCTCCGCGAATTCCCGACCAGCACAGCACCACAATCTCTTTGTCTGTTGGTAATTCTGTCCAGGCACCGGCAAGTAAATCTGCAAAACGCACATGCGTACTCTTTGGGAATCGTCCAATCTCGTATTCCTCATCCTCGCGTGCATCAAGAACAAACACTTGGTTTAAATCAACCGCTGCGAAGGATTCATTCGAGAGAACAAGCGGCATATCTGGATGTGCTTCCAGGTACGTTATTTGAGGCGTTGGAGCAGCGGGCACAACATCGTTTGCATCAATTCTATCCTCTAATGATTGACGTACCTCCTGTGTGTATTTGTCCTGTGCACGATAAAACAACATACGGTTCATCACAAACGCCGCTAAGAGAGAGATTAGTATCACCACAAGAACACCAAGAGCAAATTGTATTTTATGACGGCGCAACACATAGTACAGATGTGTCGACCCACGCAACATGGCACTAGCCATGACTCCCACGACTAAAACGACAAAGGAGAATAGTTGCATAAACTGCGAACCAAACCCAAAAATAAAATCCGGTGGTGGAAGAGCGTAAACCACTTGAGGACTCACGAGGACAAGTGCGAGTCCGATCCAACTCAAACAACGTGTTGCAGAACGTTTCATAGAAGTTATAGATCTCTGATCAAGTTTGATTTTCAAACGAGCAACCGCTGAACGTACGCCCCCACTTCCACGGCAGAAAAATCTTCCACACACAACACATGCCCCTGCGCGACGTCGTAAATTGCTTGCGCGATTGCGCGTACGTTTCCTGGTTCAAAGAGTCCGGAGGGATGAATCAACTCTGGCACGCCTCCCTGCTCTGCCCCAATCACGGGCAACCCCAACGCATTTGCCTCTAATATAACACCTGGACAGTTCTCAATGGCCACCGAGGGAAATACAAACGCATCCGCTTCCTGCATACGTGCAAGAACGGTTGTATGAGAGACTTTTCCCAAAAATGTCACAGAGACATTCTCTGCAGTCTGCAATGATTGTTCTTCCAAGGCAATCAACTGCGATCCGTCTCCAATAATAGTTAATTGGATTGGTCGATCAAAGGGATGTTGCAACGCCCCGAGCACAGAGGCGAGGCCTTTATGTGCTTCTAATTGACCAACAAAAAGAAGTCGAAGCGCTTTCTGCGTGGTACGGGAATGACGTGTATAGGATTGTATGGCCTCCAAGTCCGCAATAGGATTTTGTAGAATCCGCACCTCTGATTTAAAAAAGAATCCCGATTGTTTATGACGATCCACAATAAAATGTGTCGGACCCACAACAAGCGTTGGCGACCCCATCACCCACCGCATCCACCATTGATACGGCACTGCCACAAAGCCTCGTTGCCAAAGAGGCGCACGATCCAACCACCATAGGCCACTTGGAACCAACAGCTGCACATCGTGCAAAACATGAATCCATCGCACGCGAGAATGCTTAACTCCACGCACCGCAGACATCCCCATACCTCGCAGGTTGTGCGATAGGATAACGTCTGGTTTTACTTGTTCAATAATTTGTTTCACAATCTTTCCCGAACGTCCAAACGGCCAGATATCCCTCGCATGCCACAGGAGTCGGCACCACAGTGGTTGCTGCGCGTCTTCTAAAATGTGATAGGGCAATGGCGGATGGTAGCGACAAACCGTTACACCTTCCACCAGGGTTTCCTTGAGCTCCTCACCAGTCTCTGCGGTCGTGGTCAACACGGTTACTGCATGTCCTTGGCGCACCAACTCCTCGGCCGTGAGTTTTACAATGGATTCTGCACCCCCGCGCGCCTCAGGCGCATATAAATTGGAAAGCATGAGTATGCGCATAGGCTATCGTTTGTGCGTTTGTTGTTCATAGACTTTCACCAAGTCGCTCACATGCTTCTCCCATGTAAAGAAGGATTCCACGCGTTCTCGCGCCGCCTTGCCCATAGAGGCTCGTACCTCGGAATGATCGATCATCCAAGCAATCGCCGTTGCCAACGCAGAGACATTCATTGGCGGAACCAATAACCCCGTTTTATAATCAACGACAACCGTGCGTACCCCTGCGAGGTCTGAGGCAACCACCGGTGTTCCACTTGCCTGTGCCTCTAGCGCCACCAACCCAAACGCCTCAGATCTGTCCGTCGACGGAAACACAAATACGTCTGACTCTCGATACAAGCGCTCCGCCTCCCCAATCGCATGACCAAGAAACGTGATACGACCTGCTATTCCCGCATCTTTTACCTGCTGTTCATACCCTGCACGCAGGTCACCGTCTCCCACCACCAGCAACTTCCAATCGGATCGGTCTTGAAGCTGTTCCAATGCATTGATTAACACACCCAATCCTTTAAAATAATGATTCTTATCCAACCCTCCAAGAAACATGAGCTGCACCTGTGAACGTGCAGGGTTTTCTTCTGGGTAAAATCGTGCCGTATCCACGCCAAACGGAATCTCCATCACCTTCGGTTCCACGACCTGCCAGAATGAAGATAACCAACTCCCGGTTGCATAGTCCATAGAGGCAACGACAATCGATCGCGCTTTGGTCAACAACGTTTTTAAAAACAATCGACGATACAAAGCCGTCACAACGCCAATCAACCCACCCGCCACCACGTCCATGTGATAGGTGATGATCAGATTCTGTGGCCTCCATCCAAACCACATACGGAACACCGCAAGCTCTTGCACACCAAAAAACGGTGCGTGCAGATGAACCGCATCAAAGGATGGATCGTGCATCATTGCCTCAACTCCAACAGACAGTCCTGTGCGTGTCCAACGAACTTGTGCCGGAAATCGATGCACTATAATTCCATCCTCTTCCCCATGAAATTCTGGGATCCCAGGATAGGTGATCGTCGCCACGTGCACTTCATGCCCGCGCGCAGCCAGTTCTCGTGCTTCCTCAAACACAACGTTACCCATCCCTCCCTTGTACGGCGGGTAGCTGGAAACAATATGGAGGAGTTTCATAATCAATAGAACAAAAACGCGAGCGACGACTCGCTATTTTTTCTTTAGGTCTTTGAGAGCAAGAGAGCGCACAAGTTTTGTGATCTCCTGCTGCATGGTCTCAATTTTTACCACAAGCCGAAACACCAAATAGAACAACGCAAGAATGGAAACGTAAACGAGCAGGTCCGCTCCACGACCAATTCCCACGCGCGCGGCAAGCAAGTCTGTGGTTTGTGGTAATACACTCACCACCGCAGCGCCCAGCCAAAGAACGATCCAGACAAGCGCCCAAACAAGCGGAATGTCTCGTGCACGTGACCGAATCACGACACGTGTAATGGCAAACGCGGCAAAAACCACAATCAACAGTTGAATCGCAGAAAAGGTCATGACTTGAGTCGGTGAAGAATAAGCTTCATGGCCGTCTTAACACCAACACCAAAACTTTGCCCTTTACTCATGGAGTAGTCCGTGTAAATAGCGGTAATCGGAACTTCTGTCCACGAGAACTGCTTACGACGAATCTCACTCACAATCTCAGACGACACTTCCATTCGGTCTGTGCGGATCTCCAACACATCCGCCGCCGCACCAGAAAACGCACGGAATCCACTCTGGCTGTCACTTACAAATAATCCAAATAGCGTGTAGGTAAGCAGGTTTCCAATACGTTGATACACACGTCGTTTAAATGGCATGTTTCCTTTAAGCTCCAACATACGCGATCCCAAAACGGCATCGTAGCCATTCTTGATTGCCTCAATAAATAAAGGAATTTCTGACGGTAGGTGCTGACCATCCGCATCCAGAGTAATAATCACCTCGCCACCCAATGCGCGCGCAGCCTTAATGCCTGTGCCAAGTGTTGCGCCAAGCCCTCGATTAATGGGGTGTTGCACCACAATCGCACCTGCATCTCTGGCCACCTGTGCCGTGTTATCGCGTGAACCATCGTCCACCACCACCACACAATCAACAAACGCCGACGTGTTTTGAATCACCTCGGCAATCTGAGTTGCTTCATTAAACGCTGGGATAACAGCAATATGCATGTTAGGTTTTATCTTTATACAAGTTAGAGAGCAAAATCCGGTTGGCGCGTACGTCTTCCATTGTCTCTCGCAATCCCTCCTCTAACCGCACCAACGGGAGCCAGCCCAACACATCGCGCGCTTTTTGAATCCGCGGAAGACCCAGCTCGGTCAAAAACGGCAGAGCAGGCGCAAACGTAACTTGAGACGACGATTGGGTGAGATGAACAATGGTATTTGCCACATCCACCATTAGCATATCCACATCACTTCCAAGGTTGATCGGACCCGGGTCTTGATCAATCTCCATGAGTTTTACCAGACCATCCACAATGTCGTCAACATAGACAAGGGACGTCTTAAAATGCTCATCACCATAAATAGTAAGCGGTTTTCCCTCTAATGCATCAATAATGAAGTCCGGGATTAGATGTCCGTCAAACAACGGCATCCGTGGGCCATAGGTGCGGAAAATACGCGCAATACGCACATCTACGCTACGAGATTGTAGGTACGCCACACAGGAGGATTCTGCAAATCGTTTTCCTTCGTCGTACACAGAACGTGGTGAAAGATGGTCCACGATGCCCTCATGCGACTCCTCAAAAAAGAGTGAGCCTTCTGATCGGCCGCCGTACACCACCGAGCTCGATGTAAACACGACGCGCGCATCGTACTTCTCAGCAATATCCAGGACTTGCAAGGTTCCAATACTATTGGTCTTAAGTGTATGCACTTTCATCGCATCAAACCGCCTGATCGCCGTTGGGCACGCCAGGTGGTAAATCTCCTGAATACCTTGGAACGGAATCTTGTACGCCTCCAACTCGGGAAACGACTCCAAATTCAACGGCTGCGTAATGTCCGCCTTAATAAATTGAAAATCTGGATGCTTGAGCAACATGTCGATATTCCGCTCGATACTCGAAGAAAAATCATCCACACAAATCACACGCGCACCTGATTGAATCAGATCTTCGCACAAATGCGAACCAATAAATCCGGCACCGCCAGTAACAAGCACATTCTTCTTTTCAAAAATAGGTTTAGACATAGTTTAGGTTCCTGCTCCTAGTGTAACACGATCTATAAACGGACTCAGATCACTTGTTGAACCGACCAGCTCCCCTTGCACGGTGTACATACGTAACTCCGGTTGCTGGTCCGCCATGCCCGACGTCACAATATACGCTTCTCCTCCCACATACGGCTGCCAACCCGCTACACGCACACCGTCGCGATTGGTTGCGTCAAAGGCAAAGAACTGATTCACAAGCGCGCCAATAGTATTAAAGATACGCACCTGAGGGCCTGCTCCATCCTGCGTTCCCGTGACAATCACATCCCGACCATTGTATAACACGGTTGTAACATACACCCCTCGATCCATCGTTAAGCCATACACGGGAAACTGGGCGAGTTGCGCGCCGTTTGTTTTGTAGACTGTCACAATTGGTTCTGATCCTACACCTTGCGACGTAATAAGATCATCAACGCCATCTCCGTTCATGTCCCCCGTGGCAATGCGCAGGTCACCCACCACGTTTTGAGTTTGAATCGTCCCAATACGCTCGCCCGTCAGAGAAAAGATACGGACCTCCGATTGTGCCCCACCTGCAGCCACGAGGATTTCTTCCGTCCCATCACCATTCATGTCACCCGTTGCGACTTGCAAGCCCTTGGTCATAGATGCATCAAACGCAAAGAACTGGCTCACAAGTGCCCCAATTTCATCAAAAATACGCACATGCGGACCACCACCCGGGCCCGGGACTGTAACAATCTCATACCGGCCAGCGCCATCTAATTGTCCTACAGCGATATTAACGCCTCCCGTGAATCCTTCATTGTAGGCTAGCCAATCCACATCGCTCTCAGAGCTACGTGCAACAGAAATGTATGGAAGATTCTTTTGAACGGCTCCAATCGCAAGAGGTCGATCGTACAAGGTAGGATCTTGCGCAACCGGATTCGCAACGGGTTCCGCGACTGGTTCCTCGACAACAGGCGCTTGAACGGTTTGATTCTTTACCAAAGCCGGCAAAACGGTGAGCAAACGGGCAATGTTTGCGCGGCCTGTCCCCATAGCTCCCGCCTGTCTGCTTGGAGCGTCACCTAAAACGGGGTCCACGGACAGCTGTAGCCCAATGCGCAATTCATCCGGTGTCATGTTTGGGTACAAAGATCGTGCAAGTGCAGCTGCACCAGAAATAATTGGAGCTGCTAACGACGTCCCATTCCATCCTCCTCCATAGGCCGCCGCCAAATCGGAAGCCTGCGTTGTGTAAATATCAATACCTGGGGCCGCCACATCCGCACAGCTGCGTCCATAATTGGAGAAAGAAGCACGTCGATCCGCCCTGTCCGTCGCCACGACGCCGATCGTTACATTGTCCACCTGCAAACCAGACGAGCAAACGGGATAGAGCGGATTAATATCAAGATCTTGATTTTCGTTTCCCATGGCCGTCACAACAATCACATTCGCATCATAGGCACGTTGCAGAGCACGATCGAGCGTGGACGACGTTTGGTTTCCAACAAAACTCAGGTTAATCACATCCGCCCCCATGGCAACGGCATAATCAATCCCATCAATGATATCGACAATCGATCCATCTCCTTCGGCCGACAACACCTGCACAGGTAAAATCTTTACATGCCAGTTGATTCCCGTTACACCGAGCGCGTTGTTTCCAACCGCACCAATCACACCCGCAACAATAGTGGCGTGGTGCGCCCCCGCCGTAAAACCAGATGCCAAGTTAGCCGTTGAGGGGTCGCTGTCGTTATGGAAAAAATCCCAGCCATGGACGTCGTCAATAAACCCGTTCCCGTCGTTATCAATTCCATCGCCTGCGATCTCACCCGTATTGAGAAAAATATTACCCCGTAAATCCTCGTGTTGAATATCCATTCCCGTGTCCAATACCGCAACAACAACCTCTCCACCCACGGTGGAGTTCCACGCCTCTTGCGTGTGCGTTTGATCCAGATACCATTGATTTTCTACCAGCGGATCGTTGGATGTCCGCGCGAACGCAAAAGACCACGGAACAACCGTGGTAAAGGCGAGAAAACCGACAAGGATTCGTTTAAACATGGCTACAGTATAACACGACCCCTCTCCCCTGTGGATGATCGTTTATTTTAACCGCAAGCAAAAACCCCAGGCAAAGGCCCGGGGTTTTCTCTACTTAAGATGGGATTTGTATTCCGCAAGTTCTGTTGCCACACCTGTCTCGTCTGGCTGCAATTGCGCAACGATCGCCATATGATCCACGGCCTCTTGCCAACGTTCTTGCTCAGCGTACCAACGAGCAAGGCGTGTCATGTAGCTTGGTCGTTGACGATCCAGCTGAATCGCCTCCTGATACATGGTCTCGATGTCAGCGTAGCGATCCGGAAACTGTGCACGCCAAAGAGCCTCGAGTTTAAAGTATCCTTGCTCATTAGGGACAAGCGACAACGCTTTTACAAAGGCCGCCTCAGCGGTCTTGTAGTCTTCCATGCGGAGTGCAATGTCGCCCAAAATAGTCCACGACGCAGGGTTCATGGCGTTAATCTCCATGTAGCGTTCAATGTAACGGCGCGCGATAGCGTATTCTCCAAGCGATTCTTGAATCACCGCCAACGATTGTAACACACCCAAATTGTCCGGTTCCGTCTCCAAGATCGCAACGCCCGTATTGAGTTGTACCTCCCACTGTGCGCGCACATCCTCCGGGATATCCAACGACTCGCTATTTACAAGCCCTGGATAGGTATTAAATGAGATCGAGTTACTGTCACGCGTCCACTGCCAACCAATACCTACGATAATCGCAAGCCCCACCAAGATAATGCCCAAACGTGTTCGTCCTTTCATAGTAGGGAAACTATAGCGAATCAGGTTTGTTTCGTCAACAAAAAACACCCCGAGAGGGGTGTTTTTTGTGTCAGAGTTTGACTTAGAAGACCAATGTTCCTCCAGTAAGTGGAAGACCAGGTACCAAGTATGAACCCTTTACTGCCTCTTCTGCGGCTGTGCTCAATGGGGTGGTATCACCGTCATCGAACCAGACAAAGGAAGATGGCAAGTACGAAAGCTCAGAAAGTGCAGCAATCGAGACATCGGCTGTTGTTCCAAGGTATCCACGCTGAACATAGAAGTCAAGCGATGATACACCTTGAACCATTACCTTTTCGTTGGTTGCATTACAATCCGGTGAGCCACTCGTGTCATCCTCTATACAAACGATGTCTCCACGACCAAATGGGTTGGCAGAAGCGATATCGAATGTCTTGTCTGCAAGAGTATTGACAAGAGTTGTAACAACGTTCGTTGCAGTCAAGAAGGCGGTTACAGCAACGATAGGATCCTCAGGGATGTCGATGCGGATTGCATCGTCAGCGGAAGAGGAAGCACCGGTTGTATCCAACTTCAAGATGAAGGTCTTGGTGGTTCCTGCAGAGATCACACGAGGTGTCGTGAGCTCCAATTGCATGAAGCCGATCTGTTCTGGCGTCGTGCCATCACAGTCGTTTCCTGCCGTGTCAAGCATGGTCCAATCAGCGCCTGAATTGTCCAAATCGCTGGACGTGTTTGACGCATCAAAGAAGCTTAACTCACTTGGAACAATCAAGCCGGCAGTTGTAGAACCAGGTGTACTATCACAGTAATCCCAGTTGCTTGCACCATTATCTGTCGTTGTTACCTTGAAGACGATCTCGGAGAGAACCACGTCCTCATTTCCGGCTGCAGAAACTGTGAAGCGCAATACTTCATTGTTTCCTGGCACGGAAGCTCCAGATGGGCTGGATGCGTGCAATGCAATCGTAGGATACGTCTCAACAATGTGCATCATATTTGCAGATACATCTGCAATGCCTGATGAACCTTCGTTCAATGTTGTACCGGATCCTATACCAACGGCACGGAAGTTTTCTGTACCAGATCCATCTGCATTCGTGAAGGAAAGCGCAATGCGCTCACCAGATGTAGCAGATCCGCCAGATGTACGATCAATCATAGGAACGTTTACGTAAACATCCACAACTGCTGCCTGCTCAGGATTTACGTAAATAGCCGTACCTGCAAACTTCGCAACACCCGCACTCATGTACGCGGTCTTTGTCTCTGTGTTTCCAGCTTCATTTGTGTAGCTGATTCCAACAGAAGCAACGTTGTTTGCATACACAGTTGCTGCGCCACCATCAACAGCTCCTTGTGTCTCGTCGAACGAGATCGTGTCAATTGTAAAGGCTTCGTTTGTTGCCTCGATACGGAAGCTGGATACCCAGTTATCTGAGGTACCGGCCATCAAGTAAGCCTCATCTGGTGAAGAGCTGTCAAGAGAAACCGCCAATGATCCGGCAGCCGCTACAGTTACAGCAACCGTTGGAGCACCACCATCATCGGCGGCGTTAGGGCTATCTGCCGTTGCGTCGCGAGATGTTCCGTCCGCATCCTCAACCGTCACTTGCGCAGCCGTATCGTCGATATCCACTGCAAGGAAGGTTGTTGTTGTTTCTGATGGATTTGCGAGGTTACATACCACTTGCATGTTCTCTACAACTCCAGCTCCGATGGTCCAAGCAAAGCTGTCAAAGACAAGCGCTGCTCCGCTGGACGTTGGTGTTTCCGGACCTGCAATCAGGCCACCGGCACCGTCGTAGAGAGAACAGGTGCTAATAAAGTCCTCAACTTGTGCGTTTGTTGCTCCACCAACCGTAAAGGCACCAGATCCATCATCATCGCCGTAAAGATCGAAGGTAACTCCGCTTACGAGCATGTCTGAAGCAGATCCTGCCGTTGTGGTGAACTTAGCCAATGTTACTCCGCTTGTTCCTTGTACCGTTGTAAACGATGTTGGGGAGCTTGCAAGAGCAATAGCCAAGGTAGGTGTAGAGACGGTAAAGTTGTTACCATTGATATCTCCGGATGGGAGGATATTGGTTCCAGCTGTAAGCGCGTCTCCATTTGAGTCTTCCACAGTCAATGTTCCGCTTGATCCATCCATGTCGATTAAGACACCAAAGACCTCACCAGATGTCGCATTCGTGCTGATATCTGCTGTAATCAGAAGATCCAATGACTGACCAGCGGTCATACTCAAATCTTCTGTAAAGGTCAATGTTTGGATAGCATCCAAGGCAACGGTGGTGTCTGCGGCAACCTCTTTTGGTCCCCAAAGAACAACACCTGTGTTTGCATCCACGATCTTAATATCTTGAATGTTCGCTTCCGCTGTTGCCGTACCCTTGTAGAGTCCGTCTGCATCATCTGCTGCTGCTCCGGTTCCACCGTCGAGAGGGTCTCCATCAGGAGAAGCTTCGTCATCGGCTCCAACACGGATTGGGAAATCCTTGATGGTAAGGTCTTGAGATGCAGTGACGGTAAAGGCCATAAGGGTTACATCCTTTGCGCCAACACCTACATCACCTGACGATGGACCATTCATGGTCACCGTCATGTCTCCACCTTGAACCGCACTGTAAGAACACTCACCTGCTGTTGTTGTACAAGAATCACCATCAAAGGTGGTTCGAACAACAATCATTCCATAGCCAAAGCTACTTCCAATTGCGCGGAAGTCTGCATCGTTATCGATGTACACTTTTAACGCATCGGACTTCTGTCCACCAACGTCCGCGGTCACGGTGAGAATATCACTGTTTCCCTTGGCGATAGAAAGAGCAGAAGGAAGGGTGAAGTCCACAACATCGCTACCAGCAAAAACACCGGTTCCGATTTGTGTTGCGCCGTTCCAAAGACGGTAATCGTCATGGTCAGCCGCATTGTCCACCTTTAAACGGAAGGATGAGATAACCGCACCTTCCGTTGCAGCCGCAATCTTAAACTTGCTGATCGTAGCATCGTTCTGCCCGATCGCTGGGTTTGTGATTGTTCCTGACTTGGTAATGGTTACGGTTCCTGCATCGTTTGCAGAAAGGCTGAAGGTGTTTCCGTTTAATGGGAAGCTTCCTCCAACTGTTGCCGTAGATCCAATAGCAGATGCACTTGCGATTCCGAAGGATACGGTTTCGCCACCTGCAGCACCTGTGCTCAATTCAGCAACAAGTGTCAAGTAGCCTGATCCGCTTACGTCCCAGCCTACGTTGCTAAATGTTGCCTCACGAGTTGCACTGTTGACGGAACGTGAGTCTGTCAAACGTGTGCTTCCCTCATAAAGGTACACATTGCTAATGTCGGAAGCTGCGTTGATTCCATTAAGGTTTACAACAACAGAGTTAACCGTTCCGGATCCGGAGAACTTCCATGTGGTCATGCTGACACCTGTTGCACCATCTGGAAGCGTAGCGCCAGCTGGTGTACTAGATGCAACAGACACGGTGAGGTCTCCAACAGCAACGTTACCGTCGCCAACAGCTTGCTGCGAAACGTCAGAAATTTCTGCGCTCATTGCATTCAAAGCTGATCCCATGGAGAGTCCAGAAACATCCACGGTTGTGTTCAACACGTGTTTGCTTTGCAAACCGTTTGCGGACATTCCAGCAGAGCTCACTGTTCGAAGAGCACCGTCCCACATAAGGTAAGTTGTACCGTTTGAGGAAACGAGTGCGCCATTAAACAAGTTACTTGCGCTCATGAGAGACGCACCTGTTGAATAGTCTGCAAAGAAGACATCAGCGATGTCCTGGATGTTGGTGTTCCAACCTGCGCCTCCGTAGAGAGCAGATGCAACAGCCTCTGATTCGATCCAGTGGAGAACTCCATCTGGAGATACAGCGTACACCTTGTTGTCTGAAGTGATCTTGATCCATTCAGAACCTGGGCGCTGCATCACGTTTCCCTCAAGAGGGATACCGGCAAGCTGTGAATCAGAGATCGTCATCACGTTATTGAAGTTCGTGTGCCATGAGAAAAAGATATTCTCATTTGGGTACGTGTAGCGTCCGTTACCGTCGTAGTAATAAACCGTCGAGAAGGAAGAGCCGCGAACCAAGTCACCTGATGAGAGGCTAACTTGAGCATTGGTAATCAAAGGAGTGATACCAGCCGCAACTGTCCACAAGATGGTCATAGCTACAACAGCGAACGTAAACGTACGCTTAAACAAACTGACGTTTGTCGTCATAAAAACTATTTTCTTGTATCGTGGTCCGCCGAAGGGCGAACCGGCTGAGTAAATTGGCGCAACACGACCCGAGGGTCTCGACCTTTCAGTATTACGTGGATTAGAAGTGATACACACGCTGAGATGAATGTTCATCTCACGACTACTCTTTTAAGAGCAGCACGTGAGACGCTATTCAACCGTTTGTGTATCGGGAGCTGTCTGCGCTGTATTCTCCTCTGACGTTTGATCGTCTGTTTGATCTGTTGCAGGAATCGACTCCGGTGCACTTAAAGCGATTTCTATCTGGAGCAGTTGATCTGCAATACCTCGTAGGCGAATACGTTCGTTTGCAAGGAGCTTAAATGCTTCTGGATAAATATCGCGCGCCGCCAGGGATTGTGATTCTACGAGATCGATTTGCGTTGCCTGGTACCGTAGCTGATTGGCATTAAAGTCTTGACGCGTTGTTTCTCGGCTTGCAAGGACATGTTCGATTCGATCGATTCGCTCAACGAGCAAGGCAGACCGTGTACTCATATCGCGCACCTCATCCGAATACCGACGTTGCAGTTCTAACCGCGTCACTTGAGAATCATCCACCTGTCCCGCAAGGGTTTCTACAACTTGACCCTGCACCTCTTCTGTCTTTGTCACATTACCTGCAACCGCATCATGTGCCGCACTATCTTGCACGGCAGCCGTGAGCTCCAGGACCACCTCTAGTTCCTCCGACTTTTTATCAATGATACGTGCAAGCTCTACAGACTGCGTTGCGTCTTGCACCTTTCCGAGACTCTCTTCAACACCGTCCATTTGTTTTTGAAATCCATCTAATGCCGTTTGCACACGACCATCAGACGTCGGCGCACCCGAATGAATCAGTCGTTCCACCTCCGATAATCGTCGTGAAGCAAATTCATCGTGTAGTTTTGCGCGGGTGTTGGACGAGGCAAGAGAAAGCTGTGCTTGCTCACTCACCAATTTAATTCCGTAAAGCGCGTCACCTGGGACCGTGCTTAACGATGCATTTACACCCGTGATCCATCCGCCCAGTACCATTGCCATAAGGAGGCTCGCCAACGCGACGGGTCGTGCAACCATATCCGTTAGTTCGCCCGGAATGCGGATAAGAAAATCAACCATCGCCATTGGGCGTGGTTGGGTTGTTATTATTGATTGAACACCTTGTTGCAAAATCTTCTCGCGTAAAGACGCAGAAAAAGAACCATCCACACGACCTGCGTGCGAGCTATCCTTGATCTCTGTCAATAGGTTGTGAAGTTGATTTTGCATGTTCTTGAATGGTCATCTGTGTCTTGAGAGCCGCCATTGCTCGATGTAACGTCACCCGTATATTGTTGCGGGTCTTTCCAAGCGCCTGAGCAATTTCCGCAATTTCGAGTTGATCCAAGTACCGCATGGAAACAATCTGTGCGTATTCACTATGAAGACGCTTAAGCGCCGCAACCACCTCTCTATGGGCTGCCGAGACATCTGCGTCTGCTTCCGTATCTGTGCCATCATCTATATTGACGGCCGCGATCAGATCCACGTCTTCTTTCTTTGTCCGATAGAAATCCGCCAGCTTATTGCGCGCCATTTTATAGAGAAGCGCATTGATATTGGAAACAGCTTCCTGACAAAGATACGTCCACGCTCCAAGAAAAACCTCAGCGGTAAGCTCCTCCGCATCCTGCTTTGATCCTACTTTAAAGTAGATAAAACGATAGATACGCTGGAGATACGCGTCATAAAGCTCTGCATACGCCTGTGCGTCTTGCAGGGAGCGAATACGGTGAAGAAGAAATTGTTCTCGTATCCTGTTCATGTATGTAGTCGGAAATCGTTACAAATCGTTACACCCAACCTAATATGTACCAACCTAAGCCAAATACGCCTTTTTGTCAAGCATTTGCTTGACGAATAGCGCTGCTTTGTCTACAATGTTGTTGACATTATAACGCAATATGGAGACCCCCTCAATCGTTCGCGTATCCGTTTCAGAAGCCGCCCGACTTTTTGGCGTCAGTCAGCGCACTGTGCGTCGTGCACTCACCGATGAAGAACTCACCTACATCGTCGTGCAGGGTCGTTACAAAATTAATTTTGAAAGTTTGGTAAAGTGGTCACAACAGAGACCTACCACCCGCAACAAATTAGCGGCAAAAGGCATTGGTCAATATGTGGATCAATGGAAGATTCGCAATAAGCTTTATTCGCCTCATACTCCAAGTGGTGACGAACCAATCGTATGAGACACAACAACATCGGAATTATTGTTGCTCTCCCTTGTTTGGTGGCAAGCCTCTTTTTTATTCAAACTCCCGCTCGCGCCGCTACCGTCAGATTAGATAATTTTGTTCGCAGTGGCAACCAATATCTTGTTGCGGGTACGGACCTGAAAGACGAGCTCATTCCACAGCTTGCGCGCTACGACCTTCTTGTCCTTCCTGCGGAGGCTCAGATTTTTAACCCGGGCGTTGCAGATAGACTGCGCACGATTAATCCCAACATTGTCATTCTCGCCTACGTTCCCACAGTGAGTTACAACAACAAATACTGGAACGACCAGCTACACCTCACATTAAAAAATACGCTGTCCCCTTCTATGGAGCTGCAGCAGCCAAACGGCGCGCAGCGTTCCATCTGGCCATCCACCTCCGCCTACAATATCGGCAACAGAGCCTATCGCGACGCATGGCTCAACTACGTAGAGACGTCCGTTTGGGATAGTGACTATTGGGATGGAATTTTTATGGACGAAGTCGCTTCCTCCGTCTCTTGGATGGGTGACGTTGATCTGGATCAAAACGGTCAGGCAGATTCGGCCGCCGTTGCGGATCGTGCGTGGAAAGACGGCTATGTGGATTTATTTTCTCGCGCGCGATCCGCTCTGGGACCTGACGCTGTCCTCATTACCAACGGGAGTTCTGAGGACGCATTCCAGCCCTACGTCAACGGCCGCATGTTTGAATCGTTTCCTACCCCCTGGGAAGGCAATGGTACATGGGTGGATAGCATGAAAAATCTTTTACGGAATCAAACTTCTAATACAAATCCTGACGTCTTCTTTTTAAGCAGCAACACCGGCGGTACGGGAGTAATTGATTACAAACAATTCCGATTTGGACTTACCAGTGCCCTTATTGCTGGTGCCTACTATGGATACGATATGAGTGAGTCCAACTATCAACAGTTCTGGCCGTTTGATGAATATGAGACGTTTCTTGGTCGCTATATTGATCCGCCAAAGGATATACTTCATCCACGAAGCACAGCCATTCAACCAAGCGTATGGTCGCGCGATTTTCAGGCGGGTAAAGCCCTCGTAAATTCCACCGATCAACCGCAAACGGTGCAGCTCGGAAATGAGTTCGAAAAAATCAATGGATCACAAGATCGATCTGTCAATGACGGCCGGATCGTGACACAAGTAACGATTCCCCCACAAGATGGTGTCGTCCTCATTCGTCCTGTGGAAGAATTGTTGGGATCGCAGTACCTCAACGGATCGTTTGTGCGCATCTTTAACACACGCGGCGAACGTAAGCGCACCGGATTTTTTACCTACACGGGTGCCACGCTTGGCGGCGATACAATTGTTGAATACGATATTGACGGTGATGGAAATCCGGAGATTATTAGTGCCAACAACAGCAAGGTACGCATTCACGCCAGCAATGGTGTCGTGCTGCATGAATTTTATCCCTACGGACCCAATTATAATCAAGGGATCAACTTAGCCGTTGGAGATTTAGAAAAGGACGGGCGCGTGGATATTGTTACCGGTACTAAGAACGGTGGAGGACCACATATTCGCATCTTTAACGGTGACGGTGTCCTCACGAGCCCTGGATTTTTTGCCTTCCATCCCCTATTCCGAGGAGGCGTCAACATAGCCCTTGGAGATATGGACGGTGATGGCCGTGATGAGATTATTGCTGGTGCTGGCGTTGGTGGTGGACCGCAAGTTCAGGTCTTTAGCAAAGAAGGTCGTCTTCTCTCGCCAGGATTTTTTGCCTACAACGAGAACGTACGCACAGGCGTGAGTGTTGCGGTGGGTGACGTAACAGGCGACGGTATTGCCGATATCGTTACCGGCACCGGCTATGGGAGTGCGCCGATGATTCGCGTTTTTAGTAGCACGGGTAAACAACTCCTCCCAGAATTCGCTGCCTTTGACGTGCATGAACGTACCGGCGTACCTGTGGCCGCTTCTGATTTAGACGGCGACGGTGTTGCAGAAATTATTGGACTCACAACAAACGTCTTTACCTTGTCTGGAAACCAACAAACCTATGTCCGCACCGCACAAAAATAGCCTCATCCATCTTGCACGCACAGGCGTTCACGTAGCACGACAACCAGGACGTCTTCTTTCGGTTCCCCTTGCAAAACGTTTGGAAAAACACGGATGGAAACACCGACTCTTGGATATCGGTACCATGAGCGCTCTCGTTCTTCTCAGCCTTGGCATCGCTTTTACACTTTTTCGGTCCGACCCGGGAACGCACGTTCTCCTCACGTCCGTAGTTGCCCCTACAGAGGTTGTGAGCGGCGGAGATTCAACACTTGCTATTAGTTATACAAATGAGAGTGGAAAATTATTAAAGGATGTCACCCTCACGCTCGCCTATCCTCCCTACTTTGTATTGCAAACGGTGGATCATCCTGCGTTTCATCTGGACACCAACACGATCGAGATTGGCGACTTAGCACCCGGCGCAAACGGATTGATTAAAATTCACGGGGTTATGTTTGGCGACGTGGGAGGTGAGCAAACGTTTTCTACCACACTTGGGTACGGATGGGACGGCAACCGCACAGGATCGCGTGTGCAAACCTATCGTTTTATGCCACAACGCTCGGCACTAACGATCGATTCACAACTCCCCGATCGGTTGGTATCCGGGCAACGTCTTAGTGGATCTATCACGTTGCAGAATACTGGATCTCTTACCTTCCCCGAAGCCGCTATTCACGCCTCATTTCCAAATAATTTTACGCTCACAAGTACATCCCTCAAACAGCGAAAAGATACAACGTGGATCGTACCTACTATCGAACCAAACGAAGAACTCGTGATCATCTACACCGGATCGCTTGCGCTCAACACAAATGAAGAAGCGACGTTTACCTTTGAGCCATCCTTTGTGTTTGGCGATGAACGATTTGCACAAGACACACTTTCAGAAACCGTCTCAACCGTGCCGCCACCTATTGCCGTCTCGATTGATCCAATTAAATCGGCGCTTACGTCAGGCAAAGAAGTCACCGTAACCGTTCGCTGGGGAGACCAAACCGATCTTGGTATCGAACGTGTCAAACTCCACATAGAAGGAGCTGTCAACCAACCCGAATGGACTTTGGACACACCCGTGCAGGCTGGATCTAGAACCGTCAACCTTGTGCCACACGCTGGGTCTGGCACAAACCGTCAGGTGACGTTTACACCTATTGTCGATTTTGTCCTCAACGAAACCCAGGAACCCGTCTCCGTTATTGGGGAACCTACAACAGGCCTCCTTACAACCTCTGTGGTGCTTGGCGGATTTGCACGCTACTTTACAAGTGCTGGCGATCAGCTTGGTCGTGGTCCCCTTCCTCCACGCGCCAACGAGGCCACCATTTACTGGGCGTTCTTGAATGTGCAAGATACGTTCAATGATCTTACCGATGTTGTTGTAACGGCCGACCTGGCAAATAACGTGACGTGGGTAAATCGACAAAGTGTGACAAAGGGCGCAGGTGTCATCTCTAACGGAACGTCTCTCTCTTGGAATGTTGGAACCCTTCCGGCAACCATCTCCAATGGAACCGTAGCAGCGGCAAGTTTCGCCCTCAGCATTACACCTTCAAACGCGCAAATCGGCACCGTGCCGGCACTACTTTCCAATGTGAGGATAACAGGACACGATGTTTGGACGGGTCAAACCATTACAAAAACTATCAACACGATCACCACGCAAACCGAAAGTGATTCCGGCCGCGTGGAACACTAAATAGGAGATAAATAACAAGGAAAGAAGGAGAGAGCAGGTTTAAAAAAGAGCTGATATCAGCTCTTTTTTAAACCTGTTCCCGTCAAGAAACCTTTTTCTGTAACAACTCGTCACGTCTCACGTCTATCTCTGCTTGCGTGCGCTCTGTTTCATTTCTTCGCTGCACCTTATGGGCTTCAGGATACTTGGCAAGCGCAAGGGCGTCTGCCGCACTTGCAAACAGTTCCAAGACGATATCAACAGTGTTATTGCCTGTGCCCTGTCCTTCTAATGCATGCATGAGCTCAAAGATAGATCCCTTAGCTGTAGGGCGCAACACAAGCTCGAGGTCTTGGCCTTGTTTGAGTTTGATTAATGCCTCTACTCCATCGCGTAACTCTAACAGCGTATCTTTTTCCTCGTCATTTGCTACCTCCATTTGATCATCAAACTCGGTAATCATCCTCTGTAACATCTCCAAACTCATTGACTTGAGTTGTTCTTGAACCTGTCCACCGAACATTTCAACACTCGCCATCTCTCCAGACGTACGTGCGTTATCTATCTTCCTTACAAAATTGGTTTTATCTTCAAAGGAGGCTTCCGCGCCAGGAACTGAATGCATAGGTTCTCTACTAATAATTACCTTTATCTTAAGATAAGGATACCATCCACAAGCGTGTTGTACAGGTGTTCTAATTTTTCTAGATGCTCCTTTGCGGCGTATTGCGTTTGCACACGACGTTTACCCATCGCGCCGAGCCTTTGTGCCTCTTCTGGATCATCCCACAAACGTTGCATCGCCATGGCCAGCTGTTCTACATCGTCCGGCTCTACCAACAACCCCGTTTGACCATGAACAACCACCTCTTTAAGACCGCCAATATTTGAGGCGATCACCGGCACACCGAGCGCCTGAGGTTCTAACGCCACCAACCCAAACGGCTCAAGCCACACGGAAGGCACCACGACCGCACGAGCGTCCCGCATATACTCCAACGTTTTTTTGTGCGACAGGTGACCCAAAAAATCCACGTTTGTCATAGCACCTGCTTGCTCGTGCAAGACACGCTCTCCGGGGCCGCTCCCCGCAATTTTAATGGGTAGGCCTGTCCGACGCGCAGCATCGATCAACACATGAACGCCCTTTGTTTTATGTAAACGTCCCGCAAAAAAGAAGTACTCCCCCGCCCCTTTGCGCATGAATCCATCCTGCACGTCAAACGGCAACGGCAGCACCACACCCTTATCTCCCTGCCAACGACGGGCGGTAAAAAGACGTTTTACAAAATCAGACGTAAACACCATACGCGTAATATTGCGCTCATACACATGCATCCACGCGTGGAGTTGAAACACGGTTGCCCCGACAATACTTGCCAGACGCGAATGTTTAAGCCCCTTGCGTTTAATGACCGACCACCACGTCCCCAGATAATCAATTCCCTGCTCATCGTAGAGCGAATAATTGGCACTCGTCATGCCGTAATCATGCACCGTTGCCACCACCGGAATCCCCGCCTCTTTAAGCACAGGCAGCACCGACGGCGACATCTGCGTGTAGAGATTGTGTACGTGGGCGATGTCTGGTTTTTCTTGCGCCAAAAACGCACGCAACTTAGTTTGCGCTTCAAATGACCACAGCATCCGCCCAATGATTCTTGGTGCATCTTGCCACCGCATGGTCTCCGTATCCACGCCAGAAATACATTCATACGACACCGAAGGCGTCACGTTTTTTGGATGATCAACAGAAAACACGCACACGGTGTGCCCGCGTTGTTGCAACGCCTCGGCAAGCCAAAGCGCATATGCGTCTGCCCCACCTCTCGCATACCAATATTTATTGATGATCAAAATCTTCATGTCTCGCGCACCTGCGTTTGAATCAATTTTTCGCGACTGCCAAGGACCACCACACATCCACCGAGCATCCAAAAATAGGGTGCCAATGTGCGTACCTCCAAAAAGGTTGCCAAGGAAGCGTTTACCGCAACACTCACCGCAATACCCACGTAGGCAAGCGCTAACGCCCGCGTAAAACTGATGCGAGAATGGCGCGCAATTTTGATCGCGAGCAACAGTAAAACAATATATCCCCAAAGATAAAATGCTATGCCAAGCGTTCCTGCCTCACCCCAAAGAGCCATCCAGTTGTTGTCAATGTATCCCTCTGTTCCGTAAATCCCAAACGGCTCACCAATCGCATCGTACACACGCGTGTTGCCTAGCGCCGCCACAGCCCCTCCCCCATATTGTGCAGGCCCCCATCCAAACAGTAAGGAAACCATGTTATTGGGCACAACAATTGTAGGTGTGGTGACAATCCAATAGACACGTCCTAGTCCATAGTATTCGCCAACAAATCGTTGATAGGTAAAGGCCTCCAAAAAGCGCTCGGCGACCGTTTGGCGAGGCACGTCTGCAAGTGAATTAGAGAGTCCATTAACACCCAGATAACCGGCAAACAATAAAAAGACGATCCCGGCAGCCGCAAAAACACGTTTATCTTTCCGTACCAGCGCAATGGCCAAGGCGCCAAGGATAAGACCAAACCAGGCGGAGCGGCTATAGGTGAGGATGAGCGCTGGTAATCCAATGAATCCAAAAAGTCCCAAGTACTGCCAGTTAGGTTTACGTCCACTTTCATACACAAATCCAATGACCAACAGCAGAGCGAGGGCTAAAAAGGTTCCTAATCGATCGTATCGTCCCATGGTACCGAACACGCGCTGGCCCGGGTCCCAAAACTGTACCGTTCCCTCCGTGAGTTGAAGTTCGCCAAAGGTTCTCCGCTCAGATGGCAGCAAAAACGTATCCATCGATCCACCCACCAACGCCTGCGTGAGCCCAAGAACGGCTTGTAACGCCATCATACCCACAATAATCATCACCATCCATCGCATCCAATATCGGCGGGGATACCTATAGACAATCACCCAAAACAACAACATAAATCGCACAATTTGCCGCAGTCCTAGCAACGCCTGACCAACGGGGAGCGTATTGAGAATGATAGATACAACCAACATAAGGACAAAAAGCGCAAACGGAATATCTGCCGGCGTGACGCGCTTATGGTACCTACCGATCAGGACGCTGAGCACCACAACACCCGCCAGAACGTAAATCATGATCTCGGACGCATAGCGGGCAAACACGTAAATGTCATCGCCGATCCACTTGAGGATAAACGGCTCAATAGGCCACCACGCCGACAACGCCATCACGGTCCACATGGGTTCTTTCCACGTTGCGTATACGGCGGCGGCAAACAAAAGACCTGCGAGCAAGACCCATGGAGATGTGAGGACAGAAATAAGAAGTAAGGCAATACCAAACAAGATGATTCCTCCAAGAATCCAGGTGTGCTCACGCTCCGACGGTGAGTTGTGCGGCAACAAGTTCATTGCGTCAATTATAGCATGTTCGTAACAGCGAGGTCTTGGGAGGGGCGAAGGCCTTGATCGCTTCGCCGAGGAGCCTCATCTTCAAACACATGCGTTTTGAGAATCTTTCGCATAGGCTTCAGCTTTCAAAACACACGTGTTCTCGGGGGCGAAGGACTGGAAACGAAGACGACCCCACTGCCGGATGCAGAGGGGGTCGTCGTAAGTCGCTCGGTGTGCACTCCGTCCCGATCACGCTGAGCGCGGATCGTTGAGGGCGGAGAGTTGAGCTAGTTGGGGGCCGGCATGTTGACGGCGTTGAACAGGAGGAGCCCGTCCACGCCCGTCAGCGGACCGTTCCAGACCGCGTCGCCGGCGTCGAACGGGACCGGAGTCCCGCCGACAGTGAGCGTCGCGTTGGGGATCCCGATCACCGCACTCGCCGGGCTCGCGCCCAGGAAGAGATAGGCACCGTCGCACCGCGCGTTGAAGCGCAGGGCGTGAACGCCTGCCGGGAGAGCGACCGAGAGGGTCGTGCTGCTCCCGGCCACCGTCGTGACGTTGGGCGGGAAGCTGTTGAGGCTCCCCACGCTGGCATAGAGCTCCAGCTCCGTGCAGTTGGAGGACGTGGTGAACGTGAGGTCCACCAGGCCCGCCGGAACGGTGGGCAGAAGCCCCTCGTCCACTGCGCCGTCGCAGTCGTTGTCCTGCCCGTCGTAGACCTCGGTGTTGCCGGGGTAGTTGTCGCCGTCGCTGTCGTTGCAGTCGCCGTCGCACGTCGCCCAGCCGTCGCTGTCCAGGTCCTGCTCGTTGGCCGGGATGGCCCCATCGCAGTTGTTGTCGACCTCGTCGCAGAGCTCGGGGAAGCCGAGACCCACGTCCGAGTCGCTGTCGTCGCAGTCACCCTGGCAGGTGGTCTGCCCGTCGCCGTCCATGTCGAAACCCTCGTCCACGCTGCCGTCGCAGTCGTTGTCCAGGGAATCGCAGACCTCGGTGTTGCCGGGGTACATGACGGCGTTGTTGTCGTCGCAGTCGCCCTGACCGACCGTGTAGGAGTCGGCATCGGCATTCACGTTGGGCTCGGCGCACTGCATCACGCCGTTCCCGTCCTGGTCGGTCTCGCTGGCCGGGATGATCCCGTCGCAGTTGTTGTCCCGACCGTCGCAGGTCTCCACGTTGCCCGGGAAGTTGGCGGCGTCGATATCGTTGCAGTCGCCTGCGCAGAGCTTGACGCCGTCGCCGTCCAGATCCAGTTCGTTGGTCGGCACCGTACCGTTGCAGTCGTTGTCCTGGCCGTCGCAGAGCTCAGGAGCACCCGGGAAGGTGCTCGCGTTGGCGGCGTCGCAGTCGTTTCCGATCTGCGACCAGCCCGAGGGGAGGCCGCAAAGCAGCAGCGAGATGGAGGGGTCGCCCCGACCGTCGTTGTCCAGGTCCAGGTACAAGACCTGGAACTGCCACGCCAGGCCGTCCTGGTCGCTACAGTCATCGTCGGCGCTGGGGTAGACCCCATCATCGCCACAGAAGGTGACGCTGTCGCCGTCCTGATCCCAGCCCTCGTCCACCGCGCCGTCGCAGTCGTCATCGAGGGCGTTGCACACCTCGACCGCGCCGGGGTAGATGTTGGCCACCGCATCCACGCAGTCGCCCGCGCAGATCCGGAAGCCGTCGCTGTCCGCGTCGACCTCGTTGCTCGGGGTCACCCCGTCGCAGTTGTTGTCGACCCCGTCGCAGAGCTCGGTGGCGTTGGGGTGGATGGCCGCGTTGGTGTCGTCGCAGTCGCCGTTGCAGGCGCTCCAGCCGTCACCGTCCTGGTCCATCCCCTCGTCCACCTGTGCGTTGCAGTTGTCGTCCTGCCCGTTGCAGAGCTCGGTGGCATTGGGGTGGATGGTGACATCCTGGTCGTTGCAGTCACCCGCGCCGACCGTCACGCCATCCTGGTCGTAGTCGATGGTCGACTCCGCGCAGTCGCGGATGCCATCGCCGTCGGAGTCCTGCTCGCTGCTCGGGGTGATCCCGTTGCAGTCGTTGTCCAGGCCGTCGCAGATCTCCACGTTGCCGGGAGCCTGAGCGGCCTCCAACACGGCGCAGTCGCCACCGCAGAAGGTGATGCCGTCGCCGTCCATGTCCTGCTCGCCTGCGGGCAGGATGCCGTCGCAGTTGTTGTCCATGTCCTGGCCGTCGCAGAGCTCGGGGAAGCCGGGCCCCACGTCCTGGCTGGCATCGTCGCAGTCGCCGATCACCTCTACCCAGCTGGGCCCGGGGGCCGAGCAGGTGTTGGGAATGTAGGCGCCGTTTCCGCCCACGCCGTCGCCGTCCGCGTCCCAGTAGAGGGTACGCAGCGCCGTGACGCTGGGATCCGTGTCGTCGCAGTCGCCCGCGCAGATCATGACGCCGTCGCCGTCGTTGTCGACCTCGTTGCCGATGCCGTTGCAGTCGTTGTCCTGCCCGTTGCAGGTCTCGACGTTGCCGGGGTACATGGCGGCGTTGGCGTCATTGCAGTCGCCGTCGCAGAACATGACTCCGTCGCCGTCCTGGTCGATCTCGAAGTTGATACCGTCGCAGTTGGAGTCCTGCCCGTCGCAGAGCTCGATGGCGCCGGGGTGGATGGTGGGATCGCCATCGTTGCAGTCCGTGACGGCGAGGTTGATCGAGCAGCTCATGTAGCCGTCGTCGTCCAGATCCGTCGCGAACTCGACGACCACGCCGTCGCAGTCGTTGTCGACGCCGTTGCAGACCTCGGGAGCACCCGGGAAGGTGCTCGCGTCCTGATCGTTGCAGTCGCCCTCGCAGGGAGCCTGCCCATCGTGGTCCATGTCCTGCTCTCCGGACGGGATGAGCCCATCGCAGTCGTTGTCCTGGCCGTCGCAGACCTCGCCGTTGCCGGAGAAGTTGGCGCCGTCCTGGTCGTCGCAGTCGCCCTCGCAGGGAGCCTGCCCATCGTGGTCGTTGTCGACCTCGCTGGGGGTCAGTGCCCCGTCGCAGTTGTCGTCGAGGCCGTTGCAGACCTCGTTCTGACCGGGCCGGATGCCCGCATCGTGGTCGTCGCAGTCGCCCTCGCAGGCAGCCAGACCATCCTCGTCCTGGTCCTGTTCGTTGGACGGCACGAGACCGTCGCAGTTGTTGTCCTGCCCGTCGCAGAGCTCGCTGGCGCCGGGATGGGTGGTGGCGTCCTGGTCGTTGCAGTCGCCCGCGCCGACCGTGACGCCGTCCTGGTCTGCATCGATGTCCACCGGAGTGAAGTCATCGTCGTCCGGGTAGTCCGGCCAAGGCCGGAGGTTCTCCTCCTCCTGAACGGGGACGGGACAGGCCTGGATCATCACGCCAATCCAGAGCGCCGCCATGAGGCGGATCAAACGGGTGCGCATAGCGTCACCTCCACATAATGGGCCGTAGCCCGGGGTTTATTGCGCCCGCAGTGGCCGTGGAATCACGGAGGTCAACCACCACAGACATTCGAAATCTTGTAACGAACGCCGCCACAGCGGGCGCTTTCACGATTTTGACCTCGTTTTCTGCCATATACTCAGCGTATACCGGCCAAAAACCAAGTCAAAATAAGAGCCATGAACAGCGCAATGTGCCAAATTTTTCAATTTTTGTCAAGTAATCAACATTCTAAAAAAATGAATGGGGGTGAGCCGCCGTACGCGACCCACCCCCGGATTGGGGAACTTCAGGGACAGTTGCCCGGTGTCACCACCGGAACCACCACCCACTCATCCTCACGAACGTCGCCAGCCGCGGCTGGCCAGTAGTTACCGCCGGAGCAGACCAGGAGGTCATGCTCCGTATCCGTGGCAGTGAATACGCCACGGAGCTGGACACTCCCTGGGGAGTGGTAGTTGTTGTAAAACCGGTCCCCCACCAGGGTGGTCTCCAGGAACATGGAGGTGTAGTACTCCATGCCCATGCCGTTGTGAGTCACAACGGCCACTAGGTACTCCTGGCTCACCAAGAGATTGGTGAGCAAGATGTGCCTACACATCCCGGTGACCGAGGGGGAACTCTCCGCTCCCGGCCCGATGGAGGACATGGACCAGGGGCCCGCCGTCCAAGACTGCGCGGGTTCCTGCGGGTTGGGATTGGTCACCCAACCCGCCACGCCCTCCTGGGCAAAGGTGGGCGTGTAGGTGGACACGTTGCCCGAGAACGTCATGTTCCCAGGCACAGCCTGGTCATCGAAGCTCTCTTCGAAGACCGGGACCGACTCGAGACATACGTCCCGCGTGACGTTGCCCCCGCCACTGTTCGTGAGGTACTCGTGGGGCCCTTCGGTCCCACAATCCTCACGTGTGAGAACGGTCCACCAGTTGTCCAGCGCTCCGGGGAACATGTCCTCGTCCCCATCGTCGCAGTCGCTCTCGCAGACCATGTAGCCGTCCCCGTCGTTGTCGACTTCCTCGTTGCCGAGGAACCCGTCGCAGTCGTTGTCCTGCCCGTCGCAGATCTCGCTGTTGCCGGGGAAGT
>Ga0210057_1000383_pt1 | contig 74031 bp, 78 predicted proteins | sample CryGeyCG2114_010_2_FD_183968 | JGI IMG/M metagenome (GOLD analysis project Ga0210057, IMG submission 183968) | Groundwater microbial communities from aquifer - Crystal Geyser CG10_big_fil_rev_8/21/14_0.10 (SPAdes) (version 2) | ecosystem: Environmental > Aquatic > Deep subsurface > Groundwater ...
TAGTATATGGTAGCATAGCAAACACTATGGCAAAAGTATGTGCAATCTGCAGCAAAGGAAGCCAAGTCGGCGGCGGATACTCAAATAGAATCCGCGCGACCCAATTCAACCCAACCGGCAAGCGGCGGCGAAAGCCGAACCTACAGCTGGCGCGCTTTGCCGATGGCAAACGGCGCGAAATCTGCACACGGTGTCTAAAGGCAAACAAGCATCTCCGTCATGCCGCATAAAATCACAGAAAATTAAAGTTAAAAAAACCGAGCCCGCAGGCTCGGTTTTTCTTTATGCTCTTTTTTACTTTATTTTATTTTATTTATTTAAAAATATTTTCCTCTTCCAACGAGCCAATTGGCACATCGTAACAATGTTTGGTTACGCTCCGAATAACACAGACTGATGCCGTGCTCCCTGGCGGCTGAAACCGGATATACCGTCCTACATCCCGCTCAACCTTCACTGGACGACCATTTATCGTCGCAATGAGGTCGTTTGGCAAGAGGTCGGGAATCTCGCTCTGCAACACACGCACTCGCGTGGAATGCTCCGGTGTCAGAAAATACGCATAGTGCGCTGGATCCGTTCCAAGCATCAGATCAAGGTTCCCTCGGAAGATGATTTTGCCACTACTGGCAAGATTTTTGATTGCACTGTCAAGCACTTCAGACGGCATACCGATACCGGGTCCATAAACATTGAAAGCATTCGGAACTATCAGCGACATCATGGTTGTAATTGCAATCACCTCGCCTTTTTTATTGACCATAGGTCCGCCAGAGTTGCCAGGGCTTACCAGACCGTCAATCCAAAAATAATTATTGAATTCAAGCGGATCATTCTGGTTTTTCGGGATATTATAGAGATAAGACACGACGCCTTTTGTAACAGATACTTTGTCGTCCGGAAATCCCATCGGGTATCCCAACACAAAAACGGGCTCAGCCGCGCGCACCGCGCGCGAATCGGCGATAATAAGCGGCACAAAAAGTTCTCCGTTTTTCGGCAGGAGCTTCATAAGTGCCAGATCATGGTGAATCTGCATTACAGACTCAACACCATAACGCCGTTCACCGCTTTTGCCTTTGAAGCCGACGCTGAAGCCTGAATTGTTCGTAAGACCTTCATCAACCACATGAAAATTTGTGATAACAAACCCACGGGCATCAATCACAAAACATGAACCGTTGGACCGCTCATTAACATATACATCGCACACCGACGGCGCGACAATGTTATACACGCCAGAATAATCATCCGCACTCGCAATGGATGCGCCTAATCCGAAAACAGCGTAAAAAACCGCGTATGCACAGAGTCTGTAAAAGGACTTCATCTGTATTCTCCTTGTGAAGAGACGCTAAAGTATTCCTTCTCAAGGATGCCACTTGCCATATGAAAATACAACAGCAATAATAAACACCCTCGCCTGAAATGGCGAGGGTGTGGAATGCGTTTCTACGGACTTCTGTGCGCTACCTCATCACTATGATTGATAAAAATTGACAAATTCAGCACCTCTTCGCCGCGAATTACATTAAAAATCACAGTTTGGTCCTGATGCGTACGGACCAAATGCTCAAGCTCCTGCGCCGAAGTAACTTTAATTCCACCAAACGCAATAATGAGATCATTCATCTTAAATTTCGTATTCCGAGGATCTAATACTCGCGCCGCAAACGGATATTCTATGCGAAATCTTTCGCGCCAATACCTAATCTCGGCAGACTGTACAACCACCCAACTGATATCAAGCATTCCGGTGTTGAGCGACCCATGTTTCAGAACTTCAACCTGCACATCATTTATCGGGATAGCGGCAATAACGCCAAGAGAAGCTCCATTGTCAACCGCCTGTTTTGTTTGTGCAACGACCGCCACGACCTCACCGCGCGTATTGATCACGGGTCCGCCTGACGCGCCACTGTAAATGAGAGAGTGGAATGAAAGATGTTGGACAAACGGCATCGCGAGAAGCGCGATGCGGCGGCTATGAAGATATCCTTCGGTGAAAGAAAGACCTTTGCGTACAACACCCCCTTCTTTACCATACCCGTACACTCCGACAATCTCACCAAGCGTCAGCGCAGATGAATCGCCAAGCGTCAGCGGTTCAAAAATTGAATTTGAATCTATTTTCAAAAGCGCGATATCAAGCACTTTATCCACACCGAGAAGGCGCGCGGAGTATGTATCCGGCATATTTCCTGTGCCATCTTTCCAGAATGTAATACGGATGATTTTTGATAATTGCCCGCCTTGGCTTGATATGACATGGTGGTTAGTAAGAACATAACCGTTCCGACTTATGATAAATCCGGTACCGGTATAAGTAATGTTATGGTGACCTTGTTCATCAAAAAATAGAGTTTCAACAACACCAATAGACCCGCGCACCTGCTTTGACACCTCTGAAAAATCTATAATCGCATACGCAGGCGAACTGATGCCGATGACGCCAATACCGCATACAAACAATATTCGGCTCCAAAGATTCGTCATTTCGTTCTCCTTTATGTGATATATGTAAAAAGAATGCCCATGTATCACTCTTACCGAAATAGTTGTCCGCGTCAATATAGAACAAAACCGTCTCCTGTGTAACACAGGAGACGGTTTTGTTCTAATATTCCAGTATATCAAGAGTTCTAAATTTCCTGGAACGATGGGTTCACAACACTCACATTCAGAAATATTGTGCCATTCTTGACGATACCGCCACTCTCCGCCTGAATACCTATAGAGTACACGCCTGCCGATGTTCGTTGCACTTTTGCCTTAAATTCGGTTCCTGTGAGGTATCCTGCGGGCGTAATTGTCTGCGGTGTGAAAAAGTATTCCGTGTCTGCAGGTAAGGCTGGGCTGACACCAGTGACCGAAAAATTAACATCTGACTGGTTCGGATGATTTGCAAATACCGGCGAGACGCCAATCTGCACTGGAGATGAGAACTTAACCTGCTGGTCGCCGATAAAGGTTACATAGATGCTGAATGCATTGGTAATATCATTAGGGTCACCACCAGTTACATCAAAGAGGTCGTAATCCGGCGGCATACTACATTCCCGCGAAGAAGCCGGTTCTGAATCGTTACAGCATGCTTCATCTGCAAAGCTCTCTACGGTTCTCGTTTGTGTGCCATTTTGACCGGTTTCCGAGTCGTAGCCGCTACATACGCCCCATGCTCCAACATTCCAGTGCGTGTAGAGCTCGCCAGCTTCAGTATCGTCCAGCGCCGAGTCACAACCAAGGTCGTTCGGATAATCAATGAAGCCGTCGCCATCGTTATCTATACCGTCAGAACACTGTGGCGCATATCCAGATTCACTGTTATCGCTTGCAGAACTACAGCCAGGGTCATTTGGGTAATCAATCAGCCCGTTTCCATCGTTGTCTATTCCGTCCGAGCACTCCGGCAACCAGCCGGATTCATTATTGTCGTTTGCAGAGCTGCAACCAAGATCGTCCGGGTAATCAACCACTCCGTTGCCGTCGTTGTCTATACCGTCAGAACACTGTGGCGCATATCCAGATTCACTGTTATCGCTTGCGGAACTACAGCCGGGGTCATTTGGGTAATCACTGAAACCGTTGCCATCATTGTCTATGCCATCCGAGCACTGCGGCAGAGAAATATTGAAAAATAGTGCATTTACACAGCCGACAGCCACACCGACTTCGCCAGTATATCCTTGTTCAATTGCTTTTTCTGCATATATCTCAAGATGCTCTTCAACATTTTTATTATGATCCTCATACCAGTCTGGGTCTTCCACGCAACCCTCAACTATGTAATTACCTATCGTAAAACTATAGGTCTCAGAGCCACAATCTTCACCATAGTTTACAGATGTGAAGCTCGTAGCGTTTGCGTAAGCTGCAAATCCAACGAGAAAGCTGATTGAAATAGTCGCAACAACCAACATCATTAATGCTAAACGAATACTCTGGTAACCGATTTTTGGCATATATGGAGTGTTAAATGCATTCATAATTAGTTTAATTAGCGTGAAATAAATGCAATATCATCATTAATTGTCTGTCGTACCAGGTTTTTCTCAACCGCACCAAGTGTAATATCGGTATCTACAATTGTCAGCGCGTGTTTCAATACATCAAGCGCGGCGTCTGTTGAGCCAAGAGTGCCGAGTAACCTGCCGGTAATAATGTATGCCGATGTCTGATTCGGATTAATTTGAGTTGCTTTCTCCAGTGCGGCAAAGATACTCCCGACTTTTTGATTAAAATCATCGCGAGCGGCTTGATTGTCCGGCATATTCGTAGGTAACGACAAAAATGTTGCATTCGCCAAACCAACCCACGCAGTAGCAAGTGTCGCATCGTAATCAAGCGCATTCTGGAAATGAGCGCGCGCGGTTGCAAACTCGCCCTGCGCATTATACGCAGTGCCGAGCAGTTGCTCTGCCTCCGCCTTAAACCGTAAATTACTTTCAAGGGGGACGGCTTTATTGAGGTTTGCTATTGCGCCGGTATAATTGCCTTCCGTTATAAACACCCTTCCGATGTTTATAAGCGCATGAGTAAGATTCGGGTCAAGAGAAAGTGCCTTTTGATAATCAGCTTTTGCCTTTGCGGATTCGCCTGTCAGATAGTATGCATGACCTCTGGTTGAATACGCGAGCGCGTTTTGCGGGTCAAGTAAAATGGCCTTATTGTAAGCGGCGAATGCCTGGTCATATTGCTCCATGCTTTCATACGCATAACCTTTGATGCGCCACGCTTCCGCATTTGTACTGTCAACGGCAAGCACTTGTTCTGTCACCGCAATCGCTTGGGTCCCAAATTCCTCCTCACGAAAACTAAGACTTCCTTTCTGAGCCAAACTTGCCGATTTTGCAAGCAGTGCTTCAATGTTGTTCGGGTTATTCGCGAGTACGCCATCGGCGCTCTTAATCGCGGCATCTAAGTTATTCTTATTGAAATTATCAATAGATTGCGTAATTCCGCCCTTGCTGAACGGTCCTGAAAGTCCGGTTTGCTTGTAATAGAAATAATAAGCGGCCCCTAAGAGAATGACCGCAATCACAATAATAATTTCCAACTTCTTAACAGGAGGAGTACTGCTGTCAGAAGAAGCCGGAGCCTGCATTGTAGAGCTATCTTCTTGTTTTATTTCTTCTTCCATAAACTAATTATATTACCTTTTTGATAATCGTATAATAGATGTTGCTAATTGAGCGATTTACTATATAGAACTACAGATAATTATACCAGCTTTATTGACAAATGTTTCAATGCTTCATGTGGATAAATAAAACGAAAGATTTTATCTCTTATAAATTTAGAGCATCGCTATAATTATGGATGTCTCTCAACTCTTTTTCCATCACTTTTAAAAATCACTGTGCCGGATTCACTTGTCTGAATGATTTCTGCCCCGAACCGTTCCAAAAGTTCCAGTACTTCTGTGTGCGGGTGGCCATATCTGTTGTCTTTTCCAGCGGAAATCACCGCATAACTAGGCGCGGCATATCCTAAAAAAAGCTCGTCTGTGGAAGTGCGCGAGCCATGATGCCCCGCTTTTAGCACATCAGCGCCCAAAGAAGCGCCATAAAGCGATGCGAGATACCGTTCTACGCTTCTCGGCGCATCTCCGGTCAAGAGAAACGCCGTTTCGCCATAGGTAATCATTACGATAATAGACGCGGTGTTTGATTCAACGGCCGATACATCTCTATCGGGAAAAAGAATGTGCCCGTATGCTCCGCCACCTAGGTCTATCCGCATATGTCTCCGTGCAATAATCTCCTCAACACCACTCTCTTCCACCGCGAGCGTGAGCGCGTTATACGCGCCTGTATCGGCACGATTGCCCGATTCCATAAATATATCAACATCAAAACGCGAGAGTACGGCCGACAAGCCGCCAATATGGTCATGGTCGGGATGCGTCGCGAGCACAACATCAAGCGAGCGGTCATAAAATGGCATTACTTTTGATAACTCCGCTAAGACCTTTTTATTCGGTCCACCATCTACAAGCATCTGATGTCCGCTCGGTGCTTCTATGAAAATCGCGTCCCCCTGCCCGACATCCAGAAAAGCAACAGTTAGGACATCGCCGCCTACTCCGGCAAACACGGCATGCCAAATAAATATATTTGCAAAAAAGAGGACAATAAGAATATGCCACTTTGCATTTTTGCGGAAGGATTTCATTGCTGGAAGTATAATTGTCTACGCTTCGGCAAAAACCGCCTGCCAGATGAAAACATTGGCAAGCGCCAATGCGGTCAGCACATATCATCGCGCATGCCGTCGAAACATTTCCATGTTCCGACCGTATTACAACATAATGAATAAAAAATTAATCAGAAATTAGGAACCAAACAGTTCATGGTGCGTGCCGATAATAATGAAATGGGCTGTACTCTTGCCAATTGGTTCATACAAAACCCTTATGTCACCATTTATATTGATACTGCGAAAGCCGGCGTATTCTCCATGCAGAGTATGATTGTTTAAAAGAGGGTGGAGCGGGTTTTCTAAAAAAATATCTCTCCGCTCTTTGAACTTTCTTTTTTCTCCAATGCGAAGTTTTTTGTACTGCTTCTTGAAATTTTTGTGCAGTAGTATTTTCATGCATCTAAATATACATCCATTTCTTCTGCTGTTTTGAATGGACCGTAAATATTTTTTCGCTTTTTATAATCCACGCGTGCTTGTTTCAAAAGCTTACCAACCTCTGATCTCACTTCCGGCTCAACAGAAAACCGCACCGCGCGTTCACGCACAAATTCCTTTAAATAAGCATTCACTACTGCCGAAAGCGAAAGGCCGATTTCTTTTGCTATTTCCTGCGCCCTTTCCTTAATGTCCCTATCAGTTTTGATATTAATCATTGTTTTCATATATCTATAGTATGTACAATGGATAATTTCTGTCAACTCATCAAAACATTTCCAGGTTCCTACATTATCACAGCAAGATTAAGGAAAGATAAAAATAAAAAGCCACGATTATTGTCGTGGCGAAAAAAGAGATCAAAGAGCTATGTAATACAGAGAAAAGTGTCACCGGCACATGAAATAGTGAGCGATAGGATATCAGCCATTATACGAGACATTATCGCGAGTATAGCAAATAATGTTGCATTTCAAGAAAAGCGGCGTATTGTGTGGGCAGTTACAGCCCCTTTACAAATCACAAAAAAGAGGTGTGTTATGAACTTTGTATCTTTCTTCCAGAGCGAAGATGGTATGAAAAAGCCGCGTCCGTACATAAATCATGCGGTCAAATTCAAGAAAGCATATACGAGAGAAGAACGCCTATTGGCACTCAATGATGCCGGCTGGAATGTATTTCTATGCCCGTCAAAATATGTCACAGGTTGCGACATGCTCTCTGATTCAGGCACCACGACGATGACCAATACCCAATGGGCCGCGCTTCATGAAGGAGATGAGGCGTATGGCTCAAACGAAGGATACTTTATCCTCGGCGAAGTAATCCGTGAGCTGTGGGGCGATGAATTTTTCTCCCCAAACAGGCATCCGCCGAACGCTTTTCTCTTTCATCAAGGGCGTGCCGGCGAAGACGCGCTATTCACAGAGCTCGGCGCGCTTGGAACACGGCTTATCATCCCGTCAAACGGCCACTTTGACACGACGGGCGCGAATATTGAAGCAAACGGCATCCAAGCACTGAATCTATTTTCTCCGGAACTCAACCGTATTCCAGACGCGCGATTCAAGGGAAACATTGATATGGTGGCACTCCGGTCACTGCTTGAAACATCCGCCGAACGCGTTCCGCTCATCTATCTGACTATTACGAATAACACAGGAGGCGGCCAGCCGGTGTCAATGCAAAATATCCGAGAGACCGGCGAGCTCGCGCACCGATACGGAATCCCGCTTTTTTTTGATGCCGGACGCTTCGCGGAAAACGCATGGTTCATCAAGCGAGATGAGAAAAGTTATGCCGACAAAACGGTCCGCGATATCGTCCGCGAAATGTTTCAGTACGCGGACGGCTGTACTGTCAGTTTCAAGAAAGACGGGCTTGGCAACATGGGCGGAGGTGTGTTTATCAGGCGTGACGGCCTTTTTGAAACGAGGTATCCAAAGATAGCCGCCGCGATGGCAACGCGTCAAATCCTGACCGAAGGACACCCAACATACGGCGGTATGACCGGAAGGGATATAATGGCAATCACCGTCGGGCTCAAGCAGACAGTAGAACCCGCCTATCTTGCCCATCGCATCAATCAGGTTGCGTATTTTGGCGAAGCAATGGCGCGCGCGTCTCTGCCTGTGCTCACGCCTTTCGGAGGTCACGCCGTCTATCTGGATATGAACCGTTTTTTTGAAGGGACCAGCCATCAACCGGCAGACTTCGGTGGTATAGCGTTCGCGGCACTTCTGCTAGGACTCTACGGGCATCGCGTGTCCGAACTTGGCAATTTCGCGTTCGGAAAATACGACACATTAACGAAACGACATATATTTCCGAAAAATAATTTCGTCAGGTTTGCGATACCGCGTCTACGCTACGAGAGAGAAGACCTTGACGCAACAGTAGACGCCGCGAGCGCGCTCTACACAGGCCGGCACGCTATTCCGAAAATAAAGGTCCTTTACGGCTTAGCCCTGCCACTCCGGCACTTCCACAGCAGATTCAAACTTATGTTCTAAAATAAACAGCGCGCAATTAGTGCCGCCCCGATGTTTCATCGGGGCGGTTTTTTGTTTGCGTAAAACCGCAATACTCATTCAACGATTCTTTTCCTGTCCAATCTGTAAATGATGACGACATAGACCACATACCAAAATACCACAAGCGAAAACGGTACTACCGGCAAAGCAACAGACGCAAATGGCAACGCGGCAAAAAGCTCCACCACTTTCAACTGATACGCGAGAAGAGCATAGGCAACAAACGCGAACGGAAGCGAGAGGAACGAGCTCGCGAAACCGATAATGCCGGTCAGAAACCCGAAAAACATAGTCGCCGGTATAAATACAAGAATAAGTAGATTGACCGGCAGTGACACGAGCGAAATCTCTCCCGTCTGGTAGAGAAGCAGAGGAAGCACAAAAAACTGCGTTGCAACGGTTGCAACAGCAAACTCACGAAAGCCCCACACGCTCGGCACCATATTGAAATACTTCTCAATCCGAGGCGCAAGATAAATAAGGCCGAGCGTGGCAAGAAAAGAGAGCTGGAACGACGGGTCAAAGACCAAAATTTTCGGATTGTGCATAAGCATAATGAATGCCGCGGCAAAAAGAGCAACGGTAATTTCATATAGCCGGCCGGTTGCGCGCGCCAAAATCACAAGAAGCGCCATTAGCGAAGCGCGGACAATCGTCGCCGAGGCGCCAGTCATAACCGCAAACGAAATTACCGAGAAAATGCCGAGCCCGATACCTACAAGCCGCGGAAGAAATGAAAAAACGCGCATAATCGCCTCTGCAACAATCGTTACATTATATCCCGATAGCACAACGATATGGACAATACCGGTCACGCGAAACGCATCCAAAAGCTCTGTGCCAAGCGAGCGCTTCGCGCCAACGATAAGACCGCCGGCAAGCGATACTTCCGGTTCGGGGATAACCTTCCCCAGCCGCGCAAGAAACGCATTTTTCCAATCAAAGAGAGCCAGCTTCACCGGATTACCGTGTCCGGCAGACAACACACGGATGTCAGGGAAAACCATCTGATAAAAAATACCGTCTTTTGCGAGATATGAAATATAATCAAACGCACGGCCGTTTTTATTTTGAAAATTTTCCGGCGTTTCAAGCCTTCCGGAAAATCCAATCAGGTCGCCATACCGATACGAAGGATAAAGTGACGAGACAAGAAGTATTTTTGTTTCCGCTGGTTGCCATGATACTCCATCAAACACCTCACGCACAGAAACTGTAAGCCGCAAACTTTCGTCCCGTTCATCAGGCTCTTCCGTAACCACGCCACGGAGTGTCATCTCCTGCCCGATACGCGCCGAAAGTATCGTGTCGTACGCCAACAGATTTGAAATATCGTACCGCAGAAGCCCGATACCGGCTGAAAAAATGAAAAGGGCGGCGGCAAAAACCACATCGGAACGCGGCACAAGCCGTGTCTGTACAAACAACGCGGTTCCGAGCGTGAGCATGAAAAATGCAAACCAATATCCGAAATCAAAAAATGAGTGGAATAAGATTCCACACGCAAAACCGGCAAGAAAAAGTGCAGGTAGCCTGTACATACCGCATTAAATAAGTAGGTTATGTATTCAAATTTGAATTGAGATGCGCGCAGAGAGAAAAATTAAAAAATATCCGCTCTGTACCGCGCGCATTTCATTATCCTCACTCTCCTATGGGAAATCTATGAGCAAGCCGCTTATCCGACTTGACTGTCCATCGCCTCGTTTGCAAGACGGTCAGCGTCTTTATTCTCCTCGCGCCGCACATGCGTAAACACCACATTCGGCACATCTTTCACCCGCATATTCCAAATTTTAATGAATTGCGGAAAAAGCGTTTCTTCTTTTATCTGATACTCGCGGTTTAATTGTCTAACCACAAGTTCACTATCCATCCGCATTTCTATCTCTATATCCTGAAGCTTTTTTCCAAAAAGCTTTTTCGCTTCAGTCATACCTAGGAATACCGCTTCATATTCGGCCCAGTTGTTCGTCCTGATACCGAGCGGCTTCGCAAGTTCTTTGAGCGTTTTTCCATTACCGTCTTTAATAACCGCCCCAGCACCGGCAATACCGGGATTATTACGCGAGCCTCCATCAGTGTAGATAATGAGTTTCTGCATACAGACACACTATATCATATCAACTATTCTTAGCCGGAGTTCGGCGCGTCCGCCGAAAAACGATTTTTCAAGCGATGCGGCAACGGTGAGAGAAACTCCGGTCGCTGGCCGCCATTCCTCGGGCGCGAAAAATGAAATGGCAGGGAGCTCGCCGCGACTTGTCTGAAAAATTAATTTCAAATGTTCCTTACCTTTACCGAAACGCTCAACCCGAAGAGGGTAAATATTCTCAAACAAAAATATCGGTTTCAGATTCCCAATGCCAAACGGCGCAAGCCGAGCTATCTCTTCATAGAACGCGTCGGTCATATCATCCATAGAAAGCATAGCGTCACAGAGAACCTGCCGCTCCCCCTCGCGCGACGAAAGCGCGCTGTACGCTATCACAAGCTCGTCTTCAAGCGTATGTATTTTTTCTTGTGCGATTGAGAAACCGCCGGCGTCCGTGTGTCCGCCCAAATCAAGAAATGTACCCTCCGGCGTCCGAGACATAAGCGCAACAATTGAGACGCCATTATTTGAACGGCATGAGCCCTTTATCTGCTCGCTTCCCTCGCGACCCCACACGAATACCGGTCTGCCGTAAGATTCCATAAGCGAATTTGCGGCAAGCCCCAAGATGCCCGGCATCCATTCCGGATCGCCAACTACTATAACTTCACGAAGCCCACCGCCCGCTAGGCGTGCGGCAAGACGCTTCTTCGCTTCACGAACGATAGCGGCCACTTTCCCCTTCCGCTGGTCGTTTAACTTCTGCAAATGCTCCGCGAGCGCGCCGGCTTTCAGCAGGTCATTGGTGGAAAGAAGCGAAAACGCGTCTATCGGCTCGCCCATACGACTTGCCGCATTAATCCGTGGCGCAATCATAAAGCCGATATCGTCTTCGGAAAGCGTGCGCTGGTTCATACGGAGCTTTTTTAAGAGCGCGTGAATACCCGGACGCGGACTTTTCCTAAGCACTTTCAGTCCGAAATACGCGAGCGCGCGATTCTCGCCAACAAGCGGCACCATATCAGCGACAGTTGAGATGCCCACAACATCAAGAAGCCACTTCTCCCAGCCCGGCGCGATACCGAAATCACGCGCTTTCAAAAGCGCCTGCACGAGCTTGAACGCCGTCCCCGCACCGCACAGCTGGTCAAACGCATACCCGCAGTCATCTTTTTTTGAATTGATGATGGCATACGCCGATGGAAGCTTTTGCACGCCATCTGTACCGACAAGCGGCAGGTGGTGATCGGTAACGATGACATCAATGCCGAGCTTATTCGCAAGCGCAACCTCCGCTATATCCGTAATGCCTGAATCAACTGTAATGACAAGCGATACGCCATCCGCGGCGAATGCTTCAATGGCGCCCTCGTTTAAGCTGTATCCTTCACGATAGCGATGCGGAATGTAGTTTGAAAAATTCTCGTAGCCGATTTTTTTAAAAAAATCATGAAGCACGACGCTCCCCGGAATACCATCCGCGTCGTAATCGCCGAAAATGACTATTTTTTCCCGAGCATCAATCGCGGAGAGAATCCGCGTTACCGCGCGATCCATATCGTGAATTTCAAACGGGTCGTGGAGGTCGCGTTCGTAATCAGGCGCTAAAAACAGCGCGGCATCGCCCGCACTTTGAATGCCGCGATGCCACAGGAGCCGCCGTACGATTTCCGGATATGCTTTTAGGATTTCATGCGCTTGCTCCGGAATCTCTTCTCGAACGGCGAAAGATTGCATGCGAAAGATTATAGCATATACTTGTGGTATGAAAGATTGCCTTTTCTGCAAAATTATTGTGCGCGAGATTCCAGCAGAAATCGTTTACGAAGACGATTTCTCTATCGCTTTTTTGGACAACCGGCCTATAAATCCGGGACACACACTGCTCGTTCCGAAAGAACACCATGAGAATCTCTATGATATGCCCGATACCCTGCTCGCGAAATTCGCGCCGAACATAAAAAAACTTGCACGCGCGATAAAAAAAGGCCTCTCCGCCGATGGCACAAACATTGGAATCAACAACGACTCGTCCGCCGGACAGGTGATTTTCCACCATCACACACATATCATTCCTCGCTTTGCAAACGACGGTCATCGCCATTGGAAAGGAGCGCCATATGAAAACAAAGATGCCGAAACAGAGACCGCTCAAAAAATAAAATCAATGCTGTCGTAACAATCCACGGCGTGCACCAATTATCACCAATTGTTACTAGCTATCTGTTTACAAAAATCCTAGCCGTACGGCTAGGATTTTTGTAACTGCGTAATGCCCTGCGTAGGACGCTGCGTAGTAAGACACCTATTATGGCGCCCAGTACCTCCGTTCATATTCTGACATTTCGGAGAACGGCTTCGCCGGCATTTTTTCCGATTGTTCGTCTGTCTTGCCCGCCTCCGGTACGACATGCTTGGCAAGAAGCATTTCTTCCATAAACTTATTGTACGCGCCATCAATCATTTCTTTCTTTTCCGGAAATTCCTCCCGCAAAGTATTCAAATCCGATGTGTCTTTAGGGTTCTTTTCAAGATGCCGGAGCGCTTCAAGAAGCCGTTTTTCTATACCGCCGAATTCTTCTTTAAACCTCAATTCTGCTTCCGCAGGTTGGCTTTCAAAGCGCCGTTCCATATGTTCCATACTTATATAAATAATAAGCTTATATGTCTTATAATGCTGATGATTTCAGAGCTTCAATGCCGGGCAATGTCCCCTTTGCCAGATATTCAAGCATCGCGCCACCGCCTGTGGAAATAAAAGGGAATGCGCCTGTCATCCGCATCCGTGAAATAACTGCCGCGGTATCGCCACCGCCAAGCACTAATTCGCCATCTTTGAATTTGCGCCTGACAAGGCTCCGGACAAGCGTTTCAGTCCCTTCGCCGAAACCGGAGATTTTATAATCACCAATCGGACCATTCCATAATACAAAATGCGCTTCTTGTATTTTTTCGTCAAGCATGCGAAGCGTCTCCGGCCCAGCGTCAAGAATCTGGTCATCCATTTGAATCGCAGCCGGTTTTTTTATTTCCGTACCGCGCTTGTTCTTCACCCGCACATCCACTGGTAAAAACAAATTTTTCGCGGCAAGAATCTCGCTTATGTCATCCGCGCGCCGATCAACGAGCGAACTGCCGAGCGGGTACCCTTTAGCTTTGAAAAAATTATGCGCGAGCGCGCCACCGATAAAACACATGTCGGCGCGCGCGAGGTAGCGCTTGATGAGCGGCAATTTCGTTTCAAATTTCGCGCCGCCGAGAATAAATAAAAATGGTTTCGGCGGGTCAAACGCCGCCGAAAGGTGCGCGATTTCCCGCTCAAAGAGAAATCCTGCATATGAAGGAAGAAGCTTCGGAAGCGATACGATGGACGCATGCGCACGGTGCGAGGTGGCAAACGCGTCGTTCACATAGATATCGGCAAACTGTGCGAAGCGCTCCGCGAACGCAAGAGTATTCTTCTCTTCCCCTTCGTTCCGCCGGAGATTTTCAACCAGCACGGCGCTACCGTCAGAAAGAGCAGTAATCGCCTGCACCACGGTTGCCTCTCCCAAATCAGGCGCAAAAGAAAGCGGCATGTCGCGGCCCATATACTCAAAGACCGGCTCAAGCGAGTCGCCTTTATGCCTGCCGATATGTGACAAGATAATCGTTTTCGCTCCGGCGTCGCGAAGAAATTCAATTGTCGGCAACGCTTGTTGAATACGAAAATCATCGGCAACGCCTCCGGTTTCCGAAATCGTCACATTCAAATCAAGGCGGAGGAGCACCCGTTTGCCTTTAAAAATCTCTTTGCCGGCTTTACTCAATGTGTTGATGTAGTTTGACATGGCGCGTTAGCCATCTATTTTTGAGGCCGTGTCTAAAATTGCGGAAAATATTTTCGGCGAGAGACTCGCGCGTCCGACCAAAAGTCCGCCAGAGCCGGGCACACCTAAAAAGTCGGCGGCATTCCCATCATCTACGGAGCCGCCGTAGAGTATCGGCACCGAAAACGCCAACTTCTTGCCAAAGGCGTCCACCAAAATTTTCCGTATAAAAAGAAGCATATTTTCAAACTCATGCGGAGTTGCCGAGCGCACGGCATACTCGCCAATAGCCCATATAGGTTCGTATGCAATAACGAGATTTTTGAGCGCCGACCGCGCAATGCCGGCAAGCGACTCTTTCAGCTCGGTTTCAACAAAAGAAAGATAGCGTCCGGCATCATCGCGCTCCGATTCACCAACGCAAACAATAGGAACAAGCCCGCGGTCAAGTGCCGCCTTTACTTTCCGTGCCACATCTTTACTCGTCTCGCCCGCCGCGCGTCGTTCTGAATGACCTAAAATCACATACGCCGCGCCAGTATCAGCAACCTGCGCCGCCGACACAAGACCTGTGTAGGCGCCCTCCGATTCCCAGAACGCGTCCTGCGCTCCTACAACGCACCTATGACCGGACACTTTTCCGGCAAGCTCTGATAGAAAAACAAACGGCGGACAGACCACCGTCTGAACTCCCCGCGTTTTACCGGCGTGTTGTTTTGTCAAAGAAAAAATCTTCCGTGCCTCCGTGCCTCGGACAGGGTTCATCTTCCAATTTGCGACAACAATTTTTTTCTCCGCCATAATAAAACTATAGTATCATAGTTCGCTCCAACCGCTCGCCTCCCAACCGCCTGACGGACCGCTTGTGAAAAGCGCATTCTCAAGACCTGTCTCATACACCACCGCCGCTGAATTCTTAAGATTCACCACATGTCCGGTCACTTCTTTTAGTGTTACATTGTTCTGAATTTCCACCTTGCCGTGCGCCGCATATAGGATAACATCGCCTTCGGCACTGTTTTGAAGCTCTATTGCCTTCACTCCGCCTCCATTCTCCGAGCTCGTGTTCTGTGACAACATCAGAATATACGACCCTTCGGCGCCAGAACCGCTGTATGTCGTGGAATTTTTGAGAATAATCGTACCACTATTCAGCGGGTCGGCAGGATTGTCAGCAATGACAGCTATCCCGATTGCACCGAGTGCGGAATCTATTTGAAGCACCGCGGTGTTTGCCACCGTAATGTCGCCGACAACCCAGACCGGTCCGGCAAGCGTGATAGTGGGGCTTCCGGTAATTGATAAATCACAGGCAATTTTCACAGGACCGAGAGGGGTGTCCGAATTTATGGTATATGGGCAAGGGCTTGTGATAACGCCGCCGTCTAGAGCCGCCTGTTCAAGCTCCGCCACATCAGCATCTGAAATAGGGAGCGGTACTTCCGGCTGGTCATCGCTTCCCGGATATAGAGTTCCCCACACTGTTGAGCCCGTAATCGTCTGATAGTGCGCGTCACCATCTATTTCCGCATTTTGTATCGTATGCGCGTACGCGGTACCGGTGGCGTGTATGCCGTCAATCAAACCGGTGGAGCTTGCGGACACGACATCGCCGGTGATAAGATTGTCATTTGTCGCCTGAACGGGACCATTTGAATATAGGTTCCCTAAGACACGCGAGGTGTTTTCAAGGAGTATACCGCCGATACCCGACTGCGTGCCATAAAAAAACGAAGCTCCGACACCTCGGCTAATGCCGGCAGTCACCCGTCGCACCATCGTCGTTGTCGTCGCCGACGCAATCACAAGCTGACTGTCTGGCGATTCGGTCTCCACGCTAATACGCGCGACACCGGCTCCAAGCGGTATAGTATCGCCGGTTGCCACCGTATACCCTTTCTTTAAGCGGTAAACCGCGTCCTCAAGCGCGCTTTCCGCACGATAAAAACTTTCTTCCGCGAGCGTATGCCTCTTTGCCGCGCGCAACTCCGAAAGAAGCGGGGTTGTAACGCTGAATAGAACTGCGGATGAAATAAACAAGAAAAAGATGACAACAATAAGCATTGCCTGGCCCGACTCTCTGCTTTTATTTGTAATGTTGATGTTTTTCATACTTACTGCGAGCGCACAACCGCGCTCGTATAAAATGTCTCGCTCTTTGTTGTTTTTACAGTTGTCGCCGTAAGACCTAGCGTGATTTTCACAAGCTCCGAGTTTTGTGTCGGCGCATACTCAAAAAGAAGCGTATTGACGGTGGTACTGCCTGAAAGAAGCGAGCCGACAAACGCGCCATCGCGATAGAACACAAGCGTGCCATTCTCTACGCGGAAAAGAACGCTCGCTAAAGCATCGCCGTTCGTCGTGTTTAATGAAAGTATCCCCGGGCTTGTGTCAAAGACGCTTCCTGTCGTATCCACACTCGTCGCGCCGCGGATTTCGCGCGCGAAAACATCCAACGCGGAAAGCGCGGACAAGTTCACTTCTTTTGAAGCACGGAGACCGCCAAACGATGTATTCGCGGAAAGAATCGTCTGTATCACGATCACCGAAATCATGGCAAGTATGGTGACATACGCAAGCACTTCAATAATCGTCGTGCCCGCACTTCCCCTTCCGTGATGTTTTGTATCCCGATAAAACCGCATATTATTCAAAAATATTTGAAAAGTACGCACGGACTTCTCGCGTCGTGGTCGTGGCAGCGCGCTCAAACGACACACTGGCGCGGACTTCGCGCGTTTCAGCGTCAATATAGGTACCGCCGGACGAAGTGCTTATCTTGTTCGTCGCGCTATCGCGGGACACATTGTAAAGTGTTACCGTCCGCGTAAACATAGAATCAATCGTGTCCGGTGTCGCAGTTGCCGTCCACTGCCCGCCGGAAAACACGAGATAATACGGAGTGCCTACGGCAAGCGACGCAAAAACACTCCAGTCGTCATCGCGAATACTCCTCATCGCCTCAACGCCTTCATCGGCAAGAAATGATACTTTTATAGTTTCGCGGACTTCGCGAGACACTCGTTCGTATGTACCGCCGGCAAAGACAATCCCCAGCAACGCGGAAGAAATAATCGCCGATCCAATAACGATTTCAATCAGCCCGAATCCTTGTTGTGCCGTCCTATTTCGCATAGTTATTTAGCGATGCTTATCGCACCGGTCTTTGAAATATCAATTCTCCGCGTCTGTGCGGTATCACCGGTCAAAACAATTGTCACCGACCCATATTGACCGGTCTCACCGGAAAGCCGCTTGAACACTAGGTCGGAACCGCCGCCAAAAAGAGAAATGGCGTCAATGCGCGCGGACGAATGGAGCATATGCAATTCATTATCGGGCGCGCCGGGCGTGAATGAAGTTCCTGCAAAAAGCACTGCGTTATCGGTGTCAAAATGTACGCCGTAACCTTTGCCGTCAAGAGAACCAAGCGTTCTACTGCGTGCGTCTTCAATGAGTGAAATCATTGCTCCAACTTCGCCGACAAGTACCTGCGTATTGCGCCAACGCGCAAGTGGCGACGCAACAATCACGGCAAGCATCATGAGAATCACTAAAGAAACAAGTATTTCAACCAGTGTAAAGCCGGTATTTCTACGAGCGTCTGCTCCGATGCCCGTTTTTTGTCGCCCGTATACACGCATATCAAAAACCGGCGGAAAGCGAATACATCGGCTGAATCATAGAAAATGCGAAAAAGCCGACCGCCGCGCCGATTAAAATAAGAAGAAACGGCTCAACAACAGTTGACAAGTCGTCTGTCGCCGAGGTCACTTCTGATTCGTAAAAATCAGCAATCTCCGAGAGCGTTGCTGAAAGTTTGCCGGTCTCCTCACCGACCATCATCATTTCGGATACAAGAAGCGGATAAATATCCTCTCGTACGGAAAAAGCTTCAGATATAGGAATACCTTTTTGAATATTTTTCTTCGCGTCGGCGACAACGGTTTTGTAATAGCTGTTCTGAAGAACTTCACTCGTAATATCAAGCGCGTCTGAAATTTGAACGCCGGATACCAAAAGCGACGAGAGCGTACGCGCTGTGCGCGCGGCATTTATTTTCTTGGTAAGACCGCCGATGATCGGCAGGTGAAGAAAGAGCCAATCAATGGCGCGTTTTCCAAAATGAGTCCTTGCAACCGCGAAGAGTCCGGCGAAGAGTCCGGCGAAGAGCGTGAAAAACAATATCGTATGCGACCGCATTAGCTCGCTTGAGGTAATAATAAACTGCGTAGAGAGTGGCAAATCAACATCAAGCTCTTCAAATGTACTCGTGAGCGTCGGCACTACATATATCAGCATAACAATACTGATAATAACCATAGCGATGAGAATAATAATCGGGTAAATCATCGCGCCACGCACCTTTTTGCGAAGAGCGTGCGCGCGTTCCAGCTGGCGCGCGATACTCTTTAGTGAATCGGAGAGTTTTCCTGATTCCTCTCCTGCGTGCACCATCGCGATAAACAAAGCCGAGAAAATATTTGGAAATTTCCCCAAGGAATCATGAAAACTCTCGCCGTGCACAACGCTTGTATTCACATCGCGTATCGTCTGTTTGAATTTCACACTATCGCTCTGGCGGCTTAAAATAGAAAGTCCGCGAGACAGCGTCAAGCCGGCGCCAACCATAACACTTAAATTTTTGGCAAAAAGCATCTTATTCTTCAAGCTGACAGTTGAAAAGTTTGTGTTCAGCCATCCGAGAACACCGGTCGGCTCATCTATGGTTGCGCGAGTACTGTAAACACCCGAAGAGGGCTTCGGTTCCACTGGCGTATTTGTTGAGTACATAACTTGATCGCGCGCCATATTCCAATATTCCATTATTCGCTAATAACACGAAGTACCTCCTCAATGGTTGTAACGCCTTGTACCGCCTTAAACATACCGTCTTCAATCATTGTGAGCATTCCCTCTTTCTTTGCCTGATTTTCAATATCGTCGGTTGTCGCGCCACCTATGACCAAATCCCTAATTGTCGGCGTTACCGCAAGCACTTCGCTGATACCGATGCGTCCGCTATAACCGTCTTCTGACTCGGGTGTGATTTTTGGTTTGTAAAATACAATACTCCGCCAGGTTTCATCCGGGCCGACAGCGTGCTCGTCTTTCAGAAGCGCGAGCATGCGTTCAAGGTCAATCACTTTCGCGAGCGATTTTTCTTCGTCGGCTGACAGATTATATTTTTCTTTCCGCTTGTGGAGCTTGCGCACCAACCGCTGCGCGATAATCACCTTCACCGTTGAGACGATAAGGAACGGCTCTACTTTCATATCAAGAAGCCGCGGAATAGCGCCGGCGGCGGAATTTGTATGAAGTGTTGAGAGCACGAGGTGGCCGGTCAGCGCGGCATTCACGGCGAGACCAGCGGTCTCGTTGTCGCGTATTTCACCAACCATGATAATGTCCGGGTCTTGCCGCACGAGCGAACGCAAGCCGTTTGCGAAAGAAAACCCGATGTCCGGCCTAACCTGCGTCTGATTGGCGCGCTTCATCTGATATTCAATCGGGTCCTCAATCGTTGAAATATTCACATCGGTCGTGTTCAAAATATCAAGTATTGTGTAGAGCGTTGTTGTCTTCCCCGAACCTGTCGGGCCAGTCGCAAGAATCATTCCCGTTGTCTGCTTCGTCGCGTGATGCAGTCGCTCAAGCGCTTCTCCGTGAAAGCCGAGCGATTCCAGAGTAAAACCCTGCGCGCCCTCTTTCAAAAGCCGGAGCACGGTCTTCTCTCCGTAGTATGTCGGGAGAATAGAAACGCGAAACGACACCTTTTCAGGCGCTTCAACTTTGAAACGCCCGTCCTGCGGAAGCCGTTTTTCGTCAAGCTTTAATCCCGAAAGAACTTTGAGCCGCGCGGTCACCGCCGAAGCCGCCTCCCTCGGCAAAACCATCGCATCGTGCAAGATACCATCAATCCGATAGCGCACGATCATTTGATTCTCCTGTGGCTCAACATGTATATCGGATACACCCTGCACAATTGCGTGCGACAATAGCGTATCAACAATACGGACCACAGGAAGGTCGGCCGCAAGTTTCTTTAAATCTTCCTCCGAGACATCTTCGCCTCCCTTTTGCGAGAGCTTCAAAAACGCGGCGTCTTTCTGGATAAGGTTACCAAATTCTTCTTTCAAGCTTTTCTGGTACTGAAGGAGTGCCGCTTTGATTGAGTTATCATCAGTAAGCCGCGGAAGAATTTTGATTCGTGCTTTCTTTTTAACAAAATCAATTGCCTCAAGGTCATTGGTATCAAGCATCGCAACCTCAAGCCCTTCGTCAGTTTTCCGAAACGCGACGATATTGTGCTTCCGTGCTATCGGCTCAGGAATCATAGAGAGCACCTCAAAAGCGAGCTTTTGCCCTTTCAAGTCAACGAACGGAATACCCAACACATACGCCTCAATTTTTCTGATATCAGACGCATCCGCCGTACCGCGGAGTAAAAGCTCTTCCTGAAGCGTAGTTTTCTTTTGTTCCGCGTCTACAGCAGCCGCCTCTACTTCCGCTTTGGAGAGTAGTCCCGAATCAAGCAAAAACTCTTTTAATTTTTCCTGGTCAACAACCATGGTGTCTTTATATCAGTATACCAAGAAATACGGAGGCGTGTGTGGAATAATGCACAGATAGAGCTGGCATGATGTTGTTTCTTTTTCACAGATATGGTATTATACTAATATAGGTTGAATATGGTTATCTACTGTCCGCTCTGCATGAGAGACGGGCATTTATTTTTAATAAAACAACTATGATTGATTTAAAAACCGTAAAAACAACGCTGGAGCAACTGGAAACCGAACGCGGTATTTCAAAAGAACGGCTCATTGACGCGATAGAGCAATCGCTCGCCGCCGCGTATAAAAAGGAGTATGGAAAGCGCGGACAGATTGTGCGCGCGCACTTTGATTTGGGTACGGGGCAGGCTGACTTTTTACAAGTGCGCGTTGTTGTTTCACCTGATGAGGTTCGGGTAACTGAAGAAGTTCCTACTCGCGAAACAAGCGGAGCGAGCGCGCCAGCAAAAACCACTGGGATAAGAATCGCTCCTGCCGATGAAGAAACCGTGGATGAAAAAGAAACAGATGAGCGTATCCGATTCAATCCGGAACACCACATTCTTCTTGAGGACGCACAAAAAATAAAGAAGGACGCTAAGGCGGGTGATGAGATTGTTTTTCCGCTTGAGAATAAGGACGACTACGGCAGAATTGCCGCGCAGACGGCAAAGCAGGTGATTATCCAGCGTATCCGCGAAGCTGAAAAAGAATCGGTCATCGGCGAGTACGGCAACCGAAAAGGAGAAATCGTGTCGGGAACCGTCCAGCGGATAGAGCGCGGGACGATATATGTTGACCTGGGTCGCGCTGTTGCTATTTTGCAATATCAAGAGCAGATACCTGGCGAACGATACCGCCAAGGCGAGCCGATTCGCGCATATCTCTACTCGGCAGAAGACACACCGCGCGGCATTTCACTCCGCCTATCGCGCTCTCATCCGAAATTTATTGAGGAACTATTCAAGTTGGAAGCGCCGGAAGTCGCAAGTGGCGTTGTAGTCATCAAATCAATCGCCCGTGAAGTCGGCTCGCGCACAAAAATTGCCGTACATTCAGAAGACGATCATGTAGACCCTGTCGGTGCATGCGTCGGGCCGAAAGGCGTGCGTGTTTCCACTGTAATGAGCGAACTACACGGCGAAAAGATAGATATCATTGAGTGGTCGGACGATATCGTCCAATATATTGCCGGAGCGCTCTCTCCCGCGCAGGCGGTGTCTGTTGAGGTGTTGGATGATACTGCGGGCCACGCGCGCGTTGAAGTGGCGCCGGACCAACTATCGCTTGCAATTGGCAAAGGCGGACAAAATGTGCGACTTGCCGCAAAACTGACCGGCTGGAAGCTTGATATAATATCAACGGAAGAGGATGCTTCTCGCAACAAAAAAACGGAGGATACAGAAGCAGTGGATACGAATACCGTAGTGGATATGGCTTCCGAAACAACCGAAAAAGAAACGGGCGAGAAAGAAGAAGCAGATGTGACTTCCGAAACCGCTGAAGAAACTGGCGAGAAGGAAGAAGTGGATGTGGCTTCCGAAACAACCGAAAAAGAAACTGGCGAGAAGAAAGAAACTGCCAAAGAATAATTGCGCGATGACACATTATCAATTCATTAACAATATCTTATGATCACATATTTTATTTTCGGAAGCGCCTTGCTTGCAATTCTCTACGGCGTTTTTCTTACAAAAAAAATTCTTGCGCTCCCGACAGGAAATGAAAAAATGGTAATGATAAGCCAGGCGATACAGGAAGGCGCGCGCGCGTACTTAAACCGCCAATATAAAACAATTGCGGTTGTAGCGCTTGTACTTGTCGCGATTATCGGCTTTACGCCTGTCTTGGGCTGGATGACCGCGCTAGCATTTCTTGTCGGCGCAATTCTCTCCGGCGCCGCGGGCTACATCGGCATGAATATCTCCGTCAGAGCAAATGTGCGGACTGCCGAAGCGGCGCGCAGCGGATTGGCTAGCGCATTTTCTGCAGCCGTGCACGGCGGCGCCGTCACGGGGATGCTTGTCGTGGGGCTTGCGCTATTAGGCGTTGCCGGATTCTACTACACGACTGGGAACCTGACCGCGTTGATAGGGCTTGGCTTCGGCGGCTCGCTCATTTCAATCTTCGCGCGCTTAGGCGGAGGTATTTTTACAAAAGCTGCCGATGTTGGCGCAGACCTCGTGGGAAAAGTTGAAGCTGGCATTCCAGAAGATGACCCGAGAAACCCAGCTGTCATCGCCGACAATGTGGGTGACAATGTGGGTGACTGCGCCGGCATGGCGGCAGACCTATTTGAGACATATGTCGTTACTATTATTGCGTCAATGATTCTTGGGCATCTGCTGTTTGAAGGATTTAATAATGCACTTGTGTATCCGATGCTTTTAGGCGCTGTTTCCATTATCGCCTCAATTATAGGTATCTCTTTCATCCGCCTTGGCGCCTCGCAAAATATCATGGGGGCACTCTATAAAGGGCTTGCCGCAGCTGCCATACTATCTCTAATCGGTTTCTACCCTATTACAAACGCGTTTATGGCGGGCAACGGAACCTACACAACACTCGCAATCTACCTTTCGGCGGTCATCGGCATTATCGTTACGGCACTTATGGTCGTCATCACCGAATATTACACATCAACACGCTTCGCGCCGGTACGATACATTGCCGAAGCATCCACTACAGGACATGGAACAAACATCATCGCTGGGCTCGCGGTGTCCATGAAGGCGACCGCGTGGCCGGTCATCGTTATCGCCGCTGCGATTTTTGGAAGCTTCTCGCTCGCCGGTATCTACGGTGTTGCGATTGCCGTTGTTTCAATGCTTTCAATGGCGGGAATTATCGTAACACTTGATGCGTACGGACCTATTACCGATAACGCTGGCGGTATCGCAGAAATGGCGGGGCTCCCGAGCGAGGTGCGTGCCGTTACAGACCCGCTAGACGCAGTCGGCAATACAACCAAGGCAGTCACAAAAGGATACGCGATCAGTTCCGCGGGTCTTGCCGCCCTAGTGCTTTTTGCTGATTTCACTCATTCCATCGGCGAAGGATTTTCATTTGCAATAGATGACCCGAGCGTTCTTATAGGTCTCTTCATTGGCGGACTGCTCCCATACTATTTCGCGGCACTTTCAATGGAATCGGTGGGAAAAGCCGCAAGTGGGGTTGTGTCTGAGGTTCGCACACAGTTCAAAGAACACCCGGGTATCATGGCAGGTACGGAAAAGCCGGACTACAGCCGCACTGTTGACCTAGTCACTAAAGCAGCTATTAAGGAAATGATTGTACCATCGCTAATTCCGGTATTCGCGCCAATTCTTGTCGGGTTCATTCTTGGTATCACCGCGTTGGGCGGCATGCTTATCGGTACTATAATCACCGGCATCTTTGTAGCCATCTCAATGACTTCTGGCGGCGGCGCGTGGGATAATGCGAAAAAATATATTGAAGACGGAAATTTCGGCGGGAAAGGCTCGGAAGCTCACAAAGCAGCCATCACAGGCGATACAGTTGGCGACCCCTACAAAGACACCGCTGGTCCGGCGATTAACCCGATGATTAAAATTGTCAACATAGTTGCCCTGCTTATTGTCAGCATGCTACTCTAAAGGAAAGTGGTTGCATACGCATCGCAGACACAAAACCATACTGTAGCGATATGCTCACGCTATTTATTATCAACCTAACCGTACACATTATCGTACTCATTATTATGAACCAGAGATACTCGCTTCCGACACAGGCATCTCTTGCGGTCTCCGGTGTGGTAATCGTCGCCGGAATCCTTTTCTTTTCGGCACTGCCCGCACACGCAGACCACGGCGAAGAAACAACCGCCGACACAAATACACGCACATACTCATCCATCAGGCCGTTATTTAAAGAAGATATCAGTACCGCGCCTATACCAAAAACACAGGCAATAGACAGCGCTCCGGCGGTAGATACCGGCGTGCGTCCTACGGCAAATACGGTCCGTACAAGAATACAAAATGCTGCCCTCTCGCCTGAACCTACACAAGCGCGTCCGGCGGATATTACGGATAGCGCGCGCGAACGAACTCTTGACCGGAAGGCAGAGATTGAAACACTCCGTGCGGAACAAAAGACGCGTCTTGCCGAAGAGCGCGCAAAGCGTATAACAGCATATTTGGAACGAGTATTCCGTCGTCTTGACGCGGCACTCACGCGCCTTGAAAAACTTGCGGACCGTATTCAATCGCGTCTCACAAAACTTTCGGAACGAAACATTGACATATCCATCGCTGAAACTCTTCTTGCGACAGCCAGAAAAGCAATCGCCGAAGGGAGGTCCGCGCTTGAGAGCGTGCGCGCGCAAGGAGAAGCGCTCACAACATCGGATTCGCCTGCGCGCGACTACGCCGAAATGAAGATCCTAACCCGCACGGCGATTGATGCAGTAAAAAAAGCACACCGCGCTCTCGTAGAGGCCATAAAGTCGGTCAAGGCATCCGATAAGACAGTAGGCGCTCCAAGCGATGAACAAACCACAGAGACTGAATAATTTAATTTATTACTATCAGATAACAACATTTCACTATGGACAATGAGATGGAGCAGAAGAACATGACGGCCGGAGCTCCCACTGAAGAGCCCGTCGAGATAGCGCCGGCTGACACAGAAGAAAAACCTTCCGACAATGGCCCTATAGGTCCGGCTATCGGTACAATTATTATTGTCATCATCCTGATTATCGGCGGACTATATCTCTGGGGAGCAAAACTTTCCAAAGAAAGTGCTGTTCTGGAGGAAAAAGCCCCAGAAGAAATTCTTGCCGCACCGGACGAGACCTTTGATTCGCTTGAAACACAAGGAACCTCCGACGAGGTCAGCGCCATTGAAGGAGACCTTCAAACGACCGACTTGGATAATCTAGATGCGGAATTGCAGGATATTGAAGCGGAGCTTGGAATATAGTTTCCGCGTCTCTACTACCCATGCGCTCTAGCGCGTGGGTAGTTTTTATGGTACGGTACGAATCACTTACTCACTATGCCTGATATAGAGGTCCAAATAAAAACACTTGATGGTTCGCAGGTTGAAATCACCGGCGAAATTCCAGTTGCGGATTTTGAAACAGAGCGCGCATCCGCACTCAAAACATTTGGCGAGCGTGCCGATATTCCCGGATTCCGAAAAGGGCATGTACCTGATGATATAATCTCAAAACATATAGGCGAAAGCGCCATACTTCATGAAATGGCGGAATACGCGCTAAAAAAAGCATATCCGGATATTCTCATCAAGAATAAAATTGACGCGCTCGGCGAACCAAAAATAACTCTCACGAAACTAGCTACAGGTAATCCATTGGGCTTCAAGATTCTCACATCTGTAATGCCTAAAATCGTACTGCCGGATTATAAAAAAATAGCGGCGGGTATACCGAAGCCGGAAAAAGAAGAAGCGACCGACGAGGAAGTCAAAAATGTCATTGATGAAGTGCGGAAAGCGCGAGCAACCGATAAAGCAAGCGGCAAGAAACAGGAGCAAGAGACAGACGCCACGCGTGCGAACAAAAGCGGCATTTTAGACGCAGAAGGCAAGCCGATACAGAAAAAAGAGCCCGAACTTCCGGAATTGACAGACGAATTCGCACAGTCGCTCGGCGATTTCAAAAGCGTCTCTGACCTTGAGGCAAAAATAAAGGAGAATCTGACGCATGAAAAAGAATACCGTGCCAGGGATAAGCGGCGCGCGGAAATTGCCGAAAAAATCCTAGCAGAATCAGACTTTGCCGTGCCGGACCCATTTGTTAAGAGCGAGACCGTGAAAATGCTCGGGCGGCTCAAAGATGATGTAGCGCGCGCCGGCGTTGAATGGAGCGCATATCTCACGCAGGCGAATAAAACTGAAGACGCGCTCGCAAAAGATATGCGCCCGGAGGCGGAAAAGCGCGCGAAGCTCCAACTACTTATCCACGAAATTGCGGCAAAAGAACATATTACGCCCGACAAGGAAATTCTTGAGCATGAAATCAAGCATATAATGGAAATGCACCCTGATGCTGACATATCTGCCGTCAACGCGTATGTAGCGTCCATCCTAACTAACGAAGCCATCTTCAAATTTCTGGAAACATAAGCGGGGTGTTGCCAACAAAGAATCTTGCCAAAATAGCCAAATGTGGTATATTTGCTACATAGTCAAACATAGTTAATTTTGTAATATAAATAAAACCAATATGCTTATTCCAACAGTCATTGAAAAATCGCAATTTGGCGAACGGGCGTACGATATTTACTCCCGTCTCCTGAAAGAGCGTATAATTTTCCTCGGCGGACCAATAGACGACAATGTCGCGAACCTAATCACAGCCCAGTTGCTTTTCCTTGAGGCCGAAGACACGAAAAAAGATATAAATGTGTATGTGAACTCGCCTGGCGGCTCAGTAACTGCGGCACTTGCCATCTACGACACAATGCGCCACATCAAACCGGATGTTTCCACCATATGCGTTGGCATCGCGGCGTCCGCCGGCGCACTTATCCTTTCATCAGGAGTAAAAGGCAAACGATTCAGCCTGCCAAACTCGGAAGTTATGATACATCAGGTAATGGGCGGCGCAGAAGGCCAAGCGTCCGACATTGAAATCAGCGCAAAACATATTTTAAAAACCAAAGAAAACTTAAACCGCATTCTTGCGGAAAATACCGGCAAAAGTATCGCGCAGATTGAGAAGGATTCCGACCGCGACAAATACCTTTCGGCAAAAGAGGCGGCAGAATACGGCTTGATAGATTCCGTCCTATCTCCAAAACAGAAATAATAAAAAACACCCGTATGCGGGTGTTTTTTATTACGCAAACAGAGCAGGCATAACCCTTAAAGAACAAAATAGACAATCGCCACTCTTCGTGCTACGCTGAAAACGCATTACTAATGAAACCAATTCGCTCCGAGATGCATTGAAAAAGGTGCACCATGAGATACATGGATGTGAGCCGGAAGAAATACTGTACCACCTCTAAAAACTCTTAAATCCCAACTTTCGTGAATACTAAAGCTCAATCTTTTTGCTCATATAGAGCGCCATTTCTTAAGTATACGGCATAGCCGTAGTGTATTCTCACGGGCGAATCTATCGCCATGGATATTAAAACAGTGCTAATGCTTACCGCTGCCACAGGCATCGGAGGAATCGTCTTCGGATACTTCTTCCGATGGCTTGTTTCGCTCGGCAAAAAGAGTTCCACGGAACTCAAATTGAAGCAAATGCTTCTTGCCGCAAAAGAAGACGCGCAAAAAATCACCGAAGAAGCTGATAAAAAAGCGGCACGGATGATTGACGAGGCGCGTCAGGATACAAAAGAAAAAGAGTTGCAAATGAAAACGCTTCAGGAGCGGCTACTCAAAAAGGAGGAACTTTTGGACAAACGGCAAACAGAGCTCGCCGTTTCCGAAAATGTACTTAAAAAGAAAGCGGATGAAATAACAAAGTTCCACGAATCCGTAGAGATGGAAGACAAGCGTATACGACAAAAACTTGAAGAAGTAGCGGGGCTTTCATCGGATGAAGCGCGCGAGCAGATGATAAAAGAGATTGAAAAAGCACACGAAGAAGACCTGTCCCTCCATTTGCGAAAACTTGAGGCATACGGAAATGAAGAACTTGACCGCAAAGCGAAGGAAATCATATCAAGCGCGATACACCGTTACGGCAATGCGGTGCCCTCGGATGTGATGACTTCAACCGTTGCACTCCCCTCTGACGAACTCAAAGGAAAAATTATCGGCAAGGAGGGTAGAAATATCCGTGCGTTTGAACGCGCCGCCGGTGTTGATGTGATTATAGACGATACGCCTGGGGCGATTACTATTTCCGCTTTTGACCCGGTTCGCCGGCAAATCGCGCGTATTGCATTGGAAAACTTGATTATTGACGGGCGTATCCAACCGGCAAAAATTGAGGAGGCCGTGGAAAAAGCGCGCACTGAAATCAATAAAATCATCAAGGAAAAGGGCGAGCAGGCGGCATACGAATGCGGCGTCTACAACCTTGACCCGCGTGTTGTCTCTATTCTCGGACGACTCTACTTTCGCACAAGTTACGGCCAAAATGTACTCCAACACTCCATTGAAATGGCGCATATTGCCGGAATGCTCGCGGAGGAAGTCGGTGCCGATGTTGCTGTGGCAAAAGCCGGAGCTCTCCTCCACGACCTAGGCAAGGCCGTTGACCATGAAATCCAAGGTACTCATGTAGAGATCGGGCGGCGCATCCTACAGAAATTCGGCGCAGACAAACGAATTATCCAAGCAATGCAGGCGCATCACGAGGAATATCCATACGAAACACCGGAATCAATCCTAGTACAGGTTGCAGACGCCATTTCCGGAGGACGACCTGGCGCGCGCCGCGATACGGTTGAGCAATATCTGAAGCGACTTTCAGACCTTGAAACTATAGCTGATTCTTTTGACGGCGTTCTAAAATCGTTTGCAATTCAAGCGGGTCGTGAAGTGCGCGTTCTGGTCAACGCGGATAAAACGACCGACTTTGAGGCGCAAAAACTCGCGCGCGAAATCGCTAGAAAGATTGAACAAGACCTGAAGTATCCGGGGGAAATAAAAGTTAATGTCATTCGCGAACTGCGCGCGGTTGAATTTGCACGATAAACACTCTCAATTACGCCTAACAATCCCGCAAGAATCTTATACACACCCTTCTATTGCTTCAGTTGCGCAAAAAAGGCGTTGCTATATAATAAGGGCAGAGTCGAAAAATCTAGACGAATAACACGATTCGTTGTCTAGTATTAGCCGTTAACTTTGCACAACACGGCTCCAAAGCACTATGCTGTTTCGGGCCGGTTGTCACTCGTTTCCATGAACAAAGCTGCTATCGTTGACAAAGTCCACGAGCAAATTGGTGGCACGAAATCAACCGCCGAAACGGCAGTTGACACATTCGTTAATTCCATCATTGACACGCTGAAAAGCGGCGGCGAGGTTTCAATCGCCGGCTTGGGTATTTTCTCGGTAAAAGACCGCGCTGCCCGAACAGCACGCAACCCACGCACCGGCGAAACCGTGCAGGTTCCCGCGACACGCGTACCAAAATTCCGCCCCGCAAAAGCATTGAAAGACGCGGTGAAATAAGGAAATCCTATTTTCAAAAGCCCTCCGCCATTGGCGGAGGGCTTTTGGTTTGATACTATCCATACATATCGCGGATGTAGTTTAATGGTAGAATTTCTGCCTTCCAAGCAGAGGGTGCGGGTTCGATTCCCGCCATCCGCACAGAATTTCAGTTTTAGCGTTCAAACCTTGCTCAAACCGTTTAAATATCAATGTTTCCACAGGTTCAAACATGGGCTATTTTGGGCACAGGGAAGGAGAAGTTTTTTAAGCTCGAAATGACTATGTGTTGTAAATAAAGAGTTGTTGATTTTGGGAGAGGTTCAAATCAATTTTATCCTTTCAATAAACATATATCGCGTGTAAAATATAAACATGAAGCGGTTACAGAATGTCAAGCGCCATCATGTTATTTCAGCAACCGCGCTCGTTGGTGTTGCACTTTTTGCCCTGAATTTTAACGGAACTAGCCAGCAATCCTCTGGTTTTGAGGATTTTGTTCTTTTTGCCGAAAAAGAAGTAATGCTTGAAAACGAAGTTCAAGTATCAAGCGGCAACCTGGGCTCCAATAACATCGTTGATATTCAAAAAGACAACATCATCAGCGGTGACCTTTTTGCGGACAAAATCACGTTGGACAAAAACGCCGTCATAAACGGAAACGTTTCATTCAACACCTTACAAATCAAAAAGGAAACCGAGATTTTAGGTTTAACCACTACGCCAATATCATTGCCAATTGTAGAACTGCCGGATGCGCCAGATTTTCAAACAGGAAACCAAGATTTTACATTTCAAGGAGAAAACAATACTCTGCCTTCAGGGAATTACCGCAACATCACTTTAGAAAAAGACAGCAAGCTTATTTTAACGGGTGGCATTTATAATATCGCACGTCTTTTTATTAAAGAAAATTCTACTCTCGTTTTTGAAACACAAACTATTCTAAACATCGAGCGGGAGCTTAAGTCGCAGCAAAAAATCTCTATCCTTGCCGGACCAAACGCGCAATTCAATGCTCTTCAGATAAACTATATAGATAAGAAACCGGTTCAATTCGGCAAAAACTCTTTTCTCAATTTTAAGCTCCTCGCGCCGGAGGCGGATGTTCGTATTGGAGAACAATCCACATTCAAAGGGCAAATATTTGCCAACAAGATAACCGTGGGCAAAAGCTCATTATTAAGCATAGCAGATGTTTTTGTAAAAATAAGTGACTTACGTAATATCATTACCGACGAAGAAGACGGCAGCCGCTTTGCCGTTAATGAGATAGTTGTTAATTTTAAAGATGACGCAACGAGAGAAGATGCAGATGCTATCGCGCGAATAGTTAATGGAACAATAACGGGTTTTGTACCGTCGGCTAATATGTATCAAATAGAAGTTGCGACATCGGACATTGCTGGCCTAGAACAGTTAATTAATGAAATTGAAATGCTCAATAACCCAAAGATTGAGGGTTTTATAAAAAATTATCTTTTAAATGCTTTATAGTGTTATGAAAAGTATTTTCTGGAACAGAGTTCAAATAAAAATATTTTTAGCCTTACTGTTGATCGTTATAATTCTAGCCCCGGTTTGGATAACCGACTTTAGATATCCATATAATTTTGGAATCAACAAAATCATCAGCTTTGGAATCGCAAACTTTGTAGATAATTTTAAAGGAGGGGTTATTTGGTACAATGCTTTATTTGCTTATATTATTTCTATTTTGAGTGGATATGCGGTAGTGAAATTTAAATTGTGGCGTCAGTCCAAGCTCTTCCACAAAATAGCAAGCGTGTTCTCAATGTTGATTGTTGCTATTTTAATAGCATATATCTTGCTTGTTGCCTTCGTGCGTTTCATGATTGCCGATTCGCCACGAATGCCAACCGGACCATTACGTATCAACCAAGTAGTGGCCCGTGAAGTAAATGCACAAGTTTTAACATTTATACAGGATTTAGCTCATTTAAGAAATATTGACTCTGATTTTACTCGTGCATACGATAAAATCAGCATTCAAGATTCGTGGAACGCCGTTAATGAATCCGAAAAACCGCTAAGGCCAGTTATTATAGGAATACTTGATACCGGCTTGGATAAATCTCATCCAGAATTTGAGAATGTAAAAACAGGGTCGAGTAGGGGCATTAACCTGCGTGACCCTGACGGCCACGGTACTGCTGTCGCTGGCATTATCGGTGCTAACAGTGTTTTAGGTTCCGGCGGAACACTACCAGTTGATAGTCCCCAAATGAACGGAATTGTTTCTGGGGTTTCGAGTATTGATTATACGATTGAGATGCGTGCGTTTCTAAATACGGAAAAAATACCAAGGTTGATCGGCGGCATCCCGGAAACGTTCGTGCCGATACCCAGAGCATTGGTTGGTTTGCCTCCAGCAAACATCATAAGTTTTGGTGCTTTTATAGAAAACCTTGATTTAGTTGGTGCGCAAATTGTTAATTTGAGTTTCGGGGCCCCTAAATGTTCCGAAATGCCTTTGTCTGTTCGTGCCGCATACTTTATTTCGGATAAAAGCTGTGCCTCCGATGATGAATTTGACGAGCTAACACAAATGTATGAAGAAATCATAAATGCGCACCAAGACATCCTTTTTGTCATAGGTGCCGGCAATGAAGACATGGATGTCATATTTTCTACACCCGCAAATGTCAGTGCTGATCATGTAATAACAGTCGCCGCCACAAATCTTAACGACGAAAGAGCGAACTTTACTTTTGCCGAAAAAAGCAATTTTGGCTCCGCAGTTGATATTTCTGCGCCGGGTACAAACGTTTATGCCCCGCTTCCTAGGGGCCACGAAAACGCTAATTTTCCGACTAATGTGCCGCAAGGTGAGCGGAACTACACCACGAATTTTGGTGGCACTTCTGCGGCAACCCCAATGATTACCGGAACCGCAGCTATTCTTAAAGCCATAGGTTCTGAATAAACTCTTAAAATTGATATGCACTACTTTTTTATGTATGTTATGCACGTTGTGTATGTTGTCGGAGAGGGTATTTATGGTGAGCTTGTCGAACCATGCCGAAACTCAGCTTCTCCGGGAGGTTCTAACATTGGATGGGATTTTACCGAGATGTCGGGCAAAGTACTCCTAAACAGTGTCTTGGTGTTATCCGGACATGTAAAATCAGCTCCGCAATGCTACAATCTTAAGCATAAGTGGTTCGGTTAGTGCCAAAAGAGAGGTTCTAACCTGTTCCCCTAAAGTGCATAAAAATATGCGTTGGACTAATAATTCAAAAGACGGGCTCCGAACATGGGCTGAAGTGAGTACCAAAGCGCTTGGAAAAAACTATCGGCTTTTCCGGAAAATCATACCAAAAAAGACCGCGCTTATGGCAATCGCCAAGTCAAACGCTTACGGCCATGGGCTAGTGCCATTCGCGCGAGCAATGGAATCTCTTGGAGCGGACTGGATTGGCGTTGATTCGTTTCAGGAAGCGGTACGACTCCGTGAAGAAGGCATTGCTATGCCGATTCTCGTTTTGGGACATACGCTTCCGGAGCGACTTGCCGACTCCGCTCGGCGTGATATCCGTGTCACGGTATCAAACATGCCGGTACTTCACGCATGCGCCACACTGCCAAAAACGATAAAAAAGAAACTTCGGATGCACATTAAAACGGATACCGGTATGGGGCGGCAGGGTTTCCAGCCAAATGAGCTCGGAGTAGTGCTTTCTTTCGCGGAAAAAAACGGCTTGATAGATGCAATGGAAGGCCTCTATACCCATTTTGCACAAGCAAAAAACCCAAGTTTCCGACATACGACCCAAGCGCAAATTCAAGCATTTGAAAAAGCGCGCGCCGTATTCACGCGGCACGGCCTATCGCCACTCACGCACGCTGCCGCGACATCCGGTACAATGATATTTCCGGAAGCGCACTACGACATGGTGCGTATTGGTATCGGTATGTATGGTCTATGGCCATCAAAAGAGGCCCGCGCCGCGCTCGCTGACAAATTTCCGCTCATTCCCGTACTTTCGTGGAAAACGCTCATCGGCGAAGTGAACCACATGCCGAAAGGCGCGGGTATCGGCTACGACCATACGGAAAAGCTCACACAGAATTCTTTCATCGCCGTCTGTCCTGTCGGGTACTGGCATGGCTACCCGCGCGCGCTCTCAAGCATCGGGCGCGCTATTGTACGCCAGAAGCAGGCGCGGGTATTGGGAAGAATCTCAATGGATATGCTTGTTTTAGATGTAACGCATATACCAAATGTACGCGCGGGAGACGAAGTCACACTTATCGGCGCGTCTACCGGCGCCGAAATCAACGCTGACGAGCTTGCCCACCTCTCCGATACGGTCAACTATGAGATTGTGACGAGAATAAACCCGCTTATCCGCCGTATATACATATAAAAACCCCTCCGGCATTACCGGAGGGGTTTTTATATGGCAACTATTCAGCCGCCGTGTGAGATTCGCCCTGACCACATTCACATGTCTCTTTCTGGCAATTCTCACAAACTTTTTTTGTTTCATCCATAATGTTTCAAAAACATTAAATAAGAAATAAGCAAGATATCGTACCAATATCTTACATGCCTGCTTCTGCTGGCTGATCGCCGGCTTCTGCGGGCTTGTCCGTCTCCGGCGCGTTGCCTTCTGTCGGCATGTCCGGTGTCGGGTTAACCATCGGAGTCCCTTGTTCATCCATAAAAATCATTAGGGTTAGGATTTTATACCGCATACGCGAGACAAAATCTCTGGTAATGTAAAAAGTAATCCGCATTGGATTACCTTGCTTCTAGTATACATGGCGCAAGGCATTTGTCAATATCAGAACATTGTAAACATCCTATGTCAATGATTTTTCAGGCATGTGTATTTTCAGCTATTTTTGCGTTATTTATATTTTTTCTATACAATATTGAACATCTAGCCCGCCCGATACTATTATACGGGGGGTAGAAATCATCCATGACAGACCTTTTCAACACCTTTCTCTTTGAGCCGCTTTATAACGCGCTCATTTTTCTTGTGGATGTTATGCCGGGCGGCAGTGTCGGCTTTTCCGTTATTGCGTTAACGCTTCTGGTAAAACTTTTACTCTTTCCACTCTCGCATAAATCGGTGCGTACGCAAGCGAAAATGCGTACATTAGACGCGGATATCAAAAGAATTAAAAAAGAGCACGGTAATGATAAGCAGGAAGAGGCAAAAAAAATCATGGAGCTCTACCAAGCGCACGGAGTAAACCCATTTTCAGGGTGTTTCCTGCTTATCATTCAGCTTCCTATCATCGTAGCGCTCTACTGGGTTTTTCTGAAGGGTATAGATATCAAACCGGAGCTGATTTATTCTTTCATACCAACGCCGGAACAAGTAAGCACGATGTTTCTCGGATTTATTGATATGCACGGCAAAAGCATTATACTTGCCTTTCTCGCCGGCGCGACACAATTTTTCCAAATGAGACTTTCCCTACCACCGATGCCTACCGGCTCCACAGACGGCGGCGCGCGGTCATTCAAAGACGAGCTCGTAAAAAGCATGGGCATTCAGATGAGATACATTATGCCTGTGATTGTCGCCGTGATTTCATACACTATTTCAGCCGCGGTTGCATTATATTGGACAACGAGTAATCTATGGAGTATCGGGCACGAGCTTGTGGTTAGGCAGAAAGCGCAAAAAATCCTTGCGCACAATACTGAAAAAGAGAGTCATTCCGTATAAGCCACACAACAAAAAAACGGTTATGGTTATGGATACCATTAAAAATACAGCTGAAGAATTTTTTGCCGCCGGTGGCTTTGACTTGGACTCTCTTGAAGTTGCCGTAGATGAACAGACCGGCACGACGCGAGTTAAAGTCAGGACTGCGGACGCGCCACTATTTATCGGAAAACATGGCGAAGTGCTCTACGCGATAAATCATATTTTCAAAAAAATCGCCGAACGGCGATTTGGCGATAGCGCAACTCACGCACATATTGACATTAACGAATACACGGCAAAGCGTGAAGAAGAGGTACGATCAAAAGCTCTCATGCTTGCCGAGCGGGCGCGCTTTTTCAAACGAGATATTGAACTTGACCCGATGAACGCCTACGACCGTATGTTGATACATACCATGTTCAAGGAAACGCGCGATATCGTGACTGAATCAACCGGCAAAGGGATGGCGCGGCGAGTTGTCATTAAATATCAAGAAACATTTTCTCCTCCCACGCACGAATCGTCTGAAGAGGCATACAAAGAACGCTTTTAACCTTCGGCCTTGCGCACAACGCGCGTAAAGAAACCCCGACATAAATCGGGGTTTCTTTATTACTTTAATAATCACAGTCGGAGCGTCCAGAGCGAGCGGTCTTTTTTGTTCATAAATATAATATGCGTGCTCTCTTCGTCTATCTTCGGATCAATAATATCAATATCCTCCCCAAGCACATTCGGCGACGCGATACGATCAGTAAAGCCGGATTCGCGGTCAATAATCCAGATGTCATCGGAAAGCGATACCTGGCCTTGATACCAGTCGTCAGGATAGTCGCCACGCGGCACTGCGGTCGGTACGCCGCAATACACCGCCACCGAGTCCGCCGCCCACACGCATTTGTCTGGAGGAAATGTTGAGATAGCAAGCCGTTCGCTTTCTCCATCGTCAAAGAAATAAGTTTCAAAACCGCGCGGTGTGCTTTTACTATAAAGCACGGTATCTGCATCAGGACTCGTGAGCGCGGTCAGCCCAAGTATACCGTTCAATATATTCCGAAACCCGCCGGTCTGTGTATTTACAAAATACATGTGACCATCAACATTTTTTGACGGTTTTGTAGTGAGAGCTATCGTTCCGGTATTCGGCCAAAGTGCGCGCCATTCGCGAAACGGCAACGAAAAAATCTCAACCCGCCGGTTTCCATCATAGTCAGTAGCAATCCCGACCGCGGAATTATCAACATTAAATATAGCAAATATCCTGTCGGAATCTTGAGACGAAGCGAGCGCAAGTGGTACGCCGGTAATAAATGAGCCGTTAAACTCATTTGTGTCTTCGTGTACAGTTCCCGCGAATGTGACAATCCGCCCGCTATCATCGTCTATATATAAGAAGATCACCTGACTACCGTCTTTGTTCCAATACATTTCCTGACCCGCGGGAATTGTCGTACCTGTAAGCCGCTTGGTGTTGTCGGTTGAAAGGTCAACTTCGTAGATGTGGCCGGTCCGCCGGTCCGCGTAGCGAGCGAGTGGCTCACCGTCGCGAAGAAATACAGTAGCGCCCACAACCGGCCCCTCGGCGATTTTCCGAAGTGCCGGTAGCTCACGCGCTTCTCCTTCTCCGCCACCGAGACGGATACTGCCACGCCCGTCGCCACCGTCGCCACCGGCACCGCCAAACGGCGTGCCACCACCACCTGTGTCTTCCGAGTCAGTAGGGAAAAATCCGGAGAAAATACCACGGTCCGCCGGCTCCACGCTCCCACCGCCAAGCGTACCTCCCCGCTCTAAATACCACGCCAAGCCCAAAAGCACCACTGCAATGAGCACGCCGACGATTATTAAAATGGTGATTGTTTTTCTTGACATATGTATTATGTAGATTCAGTAAATCATAAGAGCGTAATTTGGTTACTATCAACTAATTTGATGGTTTTCTTTCATGGTTTTCATAGTCGGACACACCATTGTTGTGTCTAACAAACGCTTCCAATAAATTGGTTGGCCGATGCTTTATGGTATTCCACTCACTGGGTACCGGGGGGTATTTGTTGTACTTGTTGCTGATTATTCTGCGATTGTAATGTCTGCGCTGCTGCCTGCGCATCCTGAAGATCCAGAACTCTCTGTTTCAACCCCTGTACCGCAATAAGCTCCTCTTCTTTAAGTTTACGGCCAGCCTCGGTAAGGTTAGGATTGCTTAACTGGGCTTGAATAGCCTGTTCAGATTTTTCCAACTGCTTAATACATTCGTTACTTGCAAAGCTACCGGTACCGCTATGACCGCATGCGTTATTAATCAATGGCGATTGTGTGCCACAAGTAGATGACGAGCACTCAATAGGCGCTGAATTAACTTTACTGGCTTGCTCGGCTTGCTGAAATGCCTGTATTTGAGAACTCACCTCTTGTATCTGCTGCGCTGACGATTTCGTTGGCAATTTTGCATTAATATTCACAGCATTCGGGACGATTTTTAGATCAACAAGATTTGGATTGATTGTTCGCAAAATAAGCCATGCGGCAAGCGCAATCAAAAGCCCGCCGATAGCATGCGTCATGCGTTTTCGCCCCGCTTCTTTCATAGTCACAGAAGGAGAAATATACTCAATACCACCCACCACAAGCATCAAAACGGCAAGCACGCCCGCCAACCCGATAATCGCTGTAAATATGCGTATCACATATGCGCCAAGTCCTCCAGGCGCAACCTGTGTAAGCTCCCCGCCACCGCCGACACCGGACGGTATAGGCGCAAGGAGCTGATATGGTTGTGCCGCAAATACTTGGCTGGCGGGAGTAAACAAAAAAATACCGACTACAAATCCTATAAAAGATAGTAACAACGCCATACGAAATAGGTTTTTTGTCCGTATCCCTATGTTTGATTTTATAAACCGCATAATATACTCATTGTACATAATAATTGCCTAGAAGCCGAAGAAGTTCCCGAAAAACCCCTCAAATGTCCCGAATTGTATGAGTAGATTCGCGCTTGCAAACTGGAGAAACCGTTCCGTCGCGTTTACATCAAGCGTCACGCGCGATGCTCCGCCTTCCACATCTTCCGGCTTACGGAATGTTACCTCGCGCCAGCCAAGCGTGCCACCACCATCCACCTCAATTGCGTTGCCGTTTAATGCCCAGCGTGTTTCTACCGGCTCGCTGTGTGAGAAAAAATACGGCTCGGCGCGAATTGCCGATTCTTCCCCGCGAATAGTAACTGAGCCGGTAAGCGCGGTATCGTATACCACACCTTCAAGGGGTCGATTTTCATAAAGCACAATTTCCGGCTGTATCGCGGAAATGCTCGCCGCCGCGTGCGCCGTGACGAGACCATCAACCGTGGACACATCTACCGTTACATACCGATGCTCGTATACTTTCGCGCCTTGGAACTCAAGCGTATTGCGCCCATATCCGGATCGATCTTCAATTACGCGAAAATCAACCTTCCATAGATACACAAGCTCTCGTGCCGGTACCAGCCGTCCACTTGTTTCATCAATAATACGCGGAAAAGCCATAATTCTGGTATCTGCTTGGGACGCAGGGAGCGCTTTGCCTCGGTAAAAAGGGGGTGTGTATGTGTCTGCTTCCCATACAAGTGTCACTTCAGCAGGCCGAAATGTTTTCTCAACTTCAAATGTCCCAAATTTCTTATGTTCCACGACCACTGTAACGCGCAGAGCAGAACCGGCGCTCCCAACAGTAAGCACTGTTTCTTTCGCGCCTATACCGGACCGTATTTGTTCGCCATTTACATACCATGTAATGGTACTCTCATCAACAGAAAATCGCGAACTCGCCACCTTTATAGTAACCCGTTCGTTCGGAACAGGATTTTCGGGAGACGCTGAAACAGAAATTGGATTCGCGTTTGTTACAACATTTTCCACTGAAATCTGCGCCGACACAAAAAGAGGCACCACAACAAGCATCCAGAGGATTCCAATAGTGTTTTTTCTAAAGCAACGCGGGAGGTCCATATGATTATTCTAACATATATTTACCTCATAATATGAAGCGCGGGGTCAAACGCGGCTGAAAACTTCTGCACCTGCCCGCTGTTTTCCAGATACCGAATAACAAAAAGCGACAAGACAGTCATCGGCATGATGCTTAAAAAAGGTAGGAACTCTATCAAAAACATTGTCGCGAGCATGCCAACTTTTTTGGAAGTAAACGACACACCGACATACCAAAGATAGAAAAAAATGATAAACGACATTATGGGGCCTACAAGAAAAGAAATCCAAGCAAATACCACACTCACTGCTGCAAGTATATCAAACATATCTTTGCCAGCGGCAAAAAGAACAATAATAAGAAAGCCGGCACCATGCATTTTTTTCGGCGGCTTTTCTGTGCGAGCTTTCCCATCTTCCTTATTCTGCCTATAATCATCGCGGATACGCCGCCGTCGCGCCTGCCGGTCAGCGGTGTCGGTATTCGTTTGTATTTCATCTCCTACCATATTTCATTTACGCGCGTTTGTTATTTCGCCTCCGCACGGCTCTGTCCCGCTTCTGTCCTGCCTTGGGAGAGCGTTTTCTCTTCATTCTGCGTTGCAGACAGATTGCGCGCTTCTTTTGCTTTTTTAATAGCGAGCAATTGCGCAGGGTCAGAAGTAATAATCTGGTCTTCGGTATACGAAGCAATTATTTTTATCGCCACATGCTTCAACCCAGCGAAAAAAATACCTTCACCAACATCAGCTTCAAGAATGAGAAATTTTTCTTCATCTGTGAGGTGAAAGGTCTCCTGCACCTGGTCTATCACCGCGGGAGATTGCTTCAAAAGGAGCTGGATTGATGAGTTTGTGATAATAGGCAAACCATACGGAGATTTCAAAAAGTCTCCCACATCCTGCGTAACAGTCGCAAGCCCGAGAAAATATTTACGCGAACGCTTGGCGATACCAAATAGAAACGAAGCCGTGTCTTCTTCCTTCATCATCCACCACGCCTCGTCTATTACAAGAAGGCGCTTTCGTAATTCTTTCCGCACGGCACTCCATATGTAATGTGTAATCAGATACATTGCTACCGGCTTCAATTCATCTTCCATGTCTCGCACGGAAAAAACGATAAACTTCCGGTTAATGTCAACATTGGTTGGCTGGTTGATAAATCCGGCCCATGTGCCTTTTGTATACTTTACAAGCCGCTGGACGAGCGACTCGCCACCTTCCATGCCGGCGAGCACAAGCTCAAAATCAGAAAGGAGCGGCGGGGTTTTATCAGTAAATGCCTGACCGAGGACAATGTCTTTTAAGGCATATGTTTCAGTGATTGCCTGATCAATGATGGAATCTTCTTCGGGCGAAAGCCCGCCAAGCATAATACGAAACAATCCGACGAGATTTACAATATGCGAGCGCAAAACATCAGATGGCGACTCATCTTCCCGTGGCGTCGGGAGCTCAAACGGATTGATATGATGCTCGGAACTCAAAGAAATGTTGAAATACCTGCCTCCAACGGCTTCAGCCATATATTCATATTCCCGTTCCGGGTCCACCACGATAACATCGGTGTCAAACATAAGCGAGCGAAGAATTTCAAGCTTCGTGGTGTAGGATTTGCCGGCACCGGCTTTCGCAAAAATGACCGAATTGTAATTTTCAAGCGAGTATCGGTCAAAAAGAATAAGCGATGAGTTGTGTCGGTTGACGCCGTAGAGAATTCCTTTATCGGATGTCAGGTCAAATGAAATGAACGGAAACAAACTTGAGAGAGGCGCGGAGTTCAATTTTGAGTTGATGCCTAAACGGTCATCCGCAAGCGGGAGCACGCTCTGAAACCCCGCTTCCTGCTGGAAAAGCGCGGGCTTCAGATACACAAGCAATGATTCAAGAATCGCTTTTATCTTGGACTCAACCTTGTCTAGCTCGTCTTTTGAGTCACCGTAAATCGTGATGTAAAGACCGACATTAAAGAGCTTTTCCTGAGCCTGCTGAAGCCGGTCACGCAGATCTTCCAGGTTTCGGTACGCGGCATCAAGCGCGGGATCACGAACAAGTCCTTTTTCCTCACGGATATTTATCTGACTCTCCACCTCCGCTACTTTTTTCTGAAATTGCCGCAATACCCGTTCGGTCTCAATCATGTGCACATAGATAGCGACATCAAACACATGGTCTAAGTTTACAATGGGCGAAAACCAGTTTTCCGACAAATTTCGCGGATATGAGATTACAAAAAATGTCCGTGCAATTTTCTCACCAAGATTTATCTCGCGTGGCGTAATCTGAAGCGCGGAAGGTGCTAAAATGTCTCTCAACTCAAGCGCTGACGCTTCGTATATTTCCTGCGGCAAAATCGGCGCAATTGCATCATCGCCGGTCTGTTTGGTCTGTTTATTTTTAAAAATATCAAGCAATCCCATATGGTATCTGTTGTTTAAGTTGCCGTGATTGGCTTTTCCAGCTCACCAGGATTAAATATCTGGTAAAAGAGTTCAATAATCTCCTCTGTACCGAGTGGCACGACCCGTACGCCGGAACGAATAAGCCCCTGCTCCACAACGCCGGCACGCTGTTCAAGCTGGGTACGCGATTCTTCAAAAATGTCCGCGGCAGCCATCTGAGGTGTTTTTGATTTCTTTCCCGCGCCAGGGAACAATTTTTGAAACCCTGCCTGCTTCACTGCAACAGAACGCTCATACGGAATCACGATAAAAAAACTCTTTGTCATTATATCAACCGACTCGGTAAAATTTTTGATAAACGCCACATATTCCCGTGTCTGGATTTTAATCAAGTCATTCACCTGCTCCTTTTGGCGTCCTTCCAAAAGCGCGATATACGGACGGATATCAAGCCGTCGCGATTGAATATAAAATTCAACCGAAAAATCAAGCGAGTTTAAAAAATTCTGAAACTGTAGAATAATCGCCTGTTGTTCATCCGTAGATTTAAGCGCGAAATTCAGAGATGATGCCATAAGCACCATGCGAAGCGAGCCGTTTTTCAGCACAACTACGCCGTCACGGACTTCCTTCACCGGAACAAATTGTTGAGTTGTTTTATCCGCCATATATATTCTTATGATAATCCTTTCCAAAGGATTTGTCCGATTTAAGTACTTTTCCCTCTTTCGCCTTTGCTCTTTGGTCCATCTCCGAATATATGCTCGCTTGCACATCAAGCCCCCAAGACAGGTCGTGAAGCTTGCTTTCAGACAGCTTCGGCACATACGACGCGGCAACTTGTTCCTCGCGCGCTTTTGCGTTCAATTTTGGTTCTTCTTTCTTCCACACATACAACTTTGGCTGCAAAAAGTAACGAAACATATTTTCAAGCATGGAAATAAACGGCCTGTCGTTTACTTTGTAAAACGCGAGGGCGGTTGCGAACCCACCAATCAGCACAACCAATAAAACCGCCACGATGCGAGGCACAAGCACCCATGCAACATACGACAACCCGATACCGCCTCCCAAATACAAAAACTGCTTAAATGTAAGCGGGCCGAAAATCTTGTCTTCAATTTCTATAAATTGCGGTACTTCGTATGGCATGCATGATTTACTTGTTACTCAATCGGTTCGCGATACGGGTCCTGATTGGATATATACCCCGTTTGTTTACCTTTATCATCATCGCGCGCTTCTTCGTTTGTTTCCTGCGCAGGCATAGTGTCTCCGTTTGCGGTGCTGTCGCCAAATCCATAAGTACTCTCCTCTTTCGGTAATGTACGCGTACTGCCAAGCTTTTTGGAGATGATTGGTACTTCTGCGGATTTCTGCTGAATTTTTATTCTACTCTGTTCTTCCGCTATCTGTACTTTCTCCGCGGGCGCAATTGGAAGATTGTTTGGTGCTTTCGCGGTTCCTGCCGGCGATACAGTGGCTTTCCGCGCCTCATCTTCCGCAATAGAATGAACACGCTTCAGCGATTCGCGGATTTTTCGGAAAACCTGCTCATTCACCTCTTGCGCGACCTGCCGTACCGTTTGCTTGTCTACGGATTCAAACCGCTCATACAGGTCCCGTATAAAATCGCCGGGCTTCAATATTCCGAGCATCACAAAATCAGTCGCCTCCATCAGTTCGCCGATCTGGTCAACATGCAATGCATGGTCCTGTCCGATACGCCGTACAATATTCTCGGTATCGGTGGCAAGAATCGCTTCCCGCACTTCTTGCGGAAGCGCGTTAAATTTTTTCTCAAGTTGTTCTTTTGTGTACTCCATATATACTACGCGGTTTTATTGTCCTTGGTATCTGTTTTCTTTTGTGTTTTAACTTCCTGCCAATTTTGTGTCTGCCCAATGTTCTTACTCCTGCGTTCAATTTCCTTATCTATCCGGTCCAATTCGTGGTCAAGCCGACTCAATTCCTTGTTCATTGCGTTCTGTTCCTCCGGTCGTATATCCTTGGTTTCCGCGACCAATTGCCGTATTTCATTGACATTTTTATTGACCCCCTCCCGTTCTGTTTTAAGCCGGCCAACCCTTTCTTGGTCACTTCTAAGTTTTTCTCGGTACTCTGTTAATGCCTCGCCGGCTTTACCTGCCGCGATGCCACCGGTAGCCGCAAGTGTTGTTTGATATGTTTGAAGCCTCTGCGCGCCACCGGCACCCGCGGAAATTCGTTTGCCGAGAGCTATCTGGCTGTCTGTCTTTGTTTGAACAGATTGCTGATAGCCCTGCGCAGTCTTATCAAGTCCACGATACATCAAACTGCCGATGCGCGGTGACTTTGTCGCAAGTCCTTGCATAATAGTGGAACCTGCCGCGGCAGACGCGGCGCGTCCGCCTGTAGCATGCCATACCCTGCCCACTCCGCCCGCAACTTTTCCTTGCCCCCACCTCCGTGCTGATTGTCCCCACGCAATAGTGGTAGACGCGCCAGCCGCGCCAACCATCTTTGCGACTACCAATATCCCTATCGCAAGCCCGATAAGGACCGCAAAGTTCAGAATGAGTGCGGACTGCTGTGTCCAGTTGGTCAAAGTATCGGCCCATGATTCTGTTTTTGCTTTGGCTAGAAGAGCGTTATTGTCGACATTTTGTATCATCGTTGCGTACGCGGCAAAAAGTATCATGTAGAACGGAGCGAAAAAGGCCTGTGAAAAAAGAGCGTGCCACCACTGATGTGCATATTTTTGTGTTTGTGGCAATATCATCGCGAGAAACCCGAGCGGTGCGAGTACCATCAATATCATAAGTACCACCGACCGAATGACAAACAAAATAGCCGCCGCTAGAAGCACAAACGCGACCACAAGCAAGAGAACGGACCCGAGAGAAGTAATTAAAATAATACTTGAAAGAGAGGCCTCAACATTGGATCCGAGCGTTGATGGATTGGTTACATCCCATACGCTTTCAATGCGGAGCCCTTCCACAAAGATGGCTCCAATATTTTTCGGCGTACCAACCGCTGTGCCGGTAACGGTTATGGAATTGTAGAACTCAAGCGCAACAACATTTGACACATCAACGATTGCTCGCGTGATAACAAGACTAAAATTTACCAGAAGCGCGACAACGATGATGTTTGTGAGAAGTTTTTTGGTGTTAAATCCTTCAACCTGAAGAATGGTGGCAATGGCGATATAAAGAAGAATAAAGATAAAAAATAGATTCACGACATCGCGCAGTGTCCGCCATCCCACCCCCACGAAATCATTATTGTTCAGAAACCTATTATGAATAGCATTGTCCACCGCCCAGTTGAAAAGAATCCCAGCGCCGGTCACCGCCAAGCCAAATGTGCCCATGATTGTATTACCGACATCAGCTAAGGCATTGTCAATAAGCGTGCCAAGTTTATCTATGCCTAAAAATTCGGCGAGAATACCGTTCCCAATTCCTCCTGTCCCACCCTCCGATTTATTGTTTTGAGCAAAAGAAACTTCAAACGGAGCGAGCAAAGCCACACACAAAACAACACACAGGAGAAGCCCCGCGACAGATTTCTTGTTTCTATGTGAAAAGAAGAAATAAGCCATTCAAAATAGTTATCCATCCTGTATACTGGCCTCTCAAGACCACCTATCCGCCAAATGCTCGGAGACCGCCCTGAAAAATCCCAATAACGAGCTGTGTCAAAAGCGCGCCAATAATCTCATTTACTTCGTCGGCAATCGCAAGACGGCCTTTGGGCAAGTCAAGCGCCTGATTCAGCTGTTCTTCAATCGTAGCTCCGGGCAAGGTGATATTGCCACGATACGCGGTACACTGACCGGCGGTAAAGCTCGTACATATAAGTTTATCCGCGGTGGAGAAAAAGCCGTTGCTCCACTGCAATTTTGCCGCCTCACTCGTTAGAGCTGTTGACTGTCGTTTGTTCCGTTCGTCAAGCGCTGAAAGATACGCGCCGTATGGACTGCTCTGCCTGTTAACCGAAATATCCACAAGCCCTTCCCAGCCAAGGTTTTTAAAATCCTTGAACGCGAGTTCCGTGTTAGCAACAATGCCGGAGAGCGTACAGCGCGAGCGGATGAGATACGGGTCCGGAATCGTAAGCGATATACGAAACCACGGCGCCCATCTTAAATTACAAAGCTCCGCCACGCCTAATGTTTCAATGAAAATACCGGTAGCCTGATCCGCGACCTCGGCGAAAAAGGATGACGGGCTTTCCACGAATGCGGGCGACCCTTGAAAGCCGGTGTTAATCCAGCGTACAATATCCGAAACCATGAATTGAATGACGATGTTTAAGAGCACCCACATCAGGGTATCCTCTATACACTCTTTTGAAGTCAGTGTCAGTTGCGTAGAGCGGACAACAACATCTGATACCGGCACCTCTTGGAAGAGCCCGAAACCGCCAACCGCACTGCTAATAGCTGACAAACCGGCTAGGCCTGCTACCGCGCCGGCGGCTGAAGCGATACAGCCGCCAACCGCGTGCGCGCGTGGCACGCCTATAAAAAATAACTGTGGCGCGATAATGAGCGCGATGAGAAATGTGGCAATAAGTTTTTTTGAATTGTCTCTCATACAATATGATTATTGAGTTGTATAAATGCCTGTCGCCTCATCAAATACGACCCCATACGCCGGCAGGAGCGCATCAATCTCCTGAATTGCTGTGCCAAGTATTGCGCGCGCGTTTCCATAGAGCTGTAATCCTGCAATTGTCTGTATCGGGTCAATAAAAGAATTTTGAAAATAACCGGCGGTATTTGAAAAAGTCATGAGCGCGTTCAACAATTCAATATGCTTTTCAAGAAACACCTGTGGCACAGAAAGTCCGGCAAGTGACTCCGCGGCAGTTTTATATTCCTCCTCAAGAATCGCAAATTTTTGCAGTTCGGACTTGCGTTCTGTCTGAAGTATATCTGTAAGCAATACCAATTCAGTTCCTGCGGAAGGCACTGATAAGAGCGCGGATAAGCGCGCAAACAGCGCATTCGCATAGACAAGCACAGCCGTCTGCGTATTTGATGTCGGTGTAATGTCGGAGAGTGTATATGCCGGCGCGCCTTTCCCAAAAGCAAATACATCGTCGGCGACGGATGCAACGAGTTTTTTACCTGTCTCTTCAGAAAATTCTCCCGATTGACGGAGCACGAGATATGAAGAAAAAAGCTCCCGCGCGACTGACTCCGATATAGTGCTCGGTTGATCCGTCGTGTCTCCGCCCGTCACGCCATACACTGTCGGAACGATCTTTGTCAGATCGTCGTCGGGACCAGCAACTAAAGGATGTCTGCCAGCGTTCAATTCGTCACCGTCTGTCGTGCCGTCGCCATCGGTGTCAGGATTATTGGGGTTTGTTTGCCAAAGCGTTTCCTCCCAATCGTAGAGCCCATCACCGTCTGTATCCAACTTCGCTATTTGCTGCGCGGAATACGCGTCAAGACCAGCATTTCTTTTTTCAAATGTCAGCGTTCCGATCTCCCCTCCATACCGCTCACCAACGAATGCCGCAAAAGCGGCAACCCCGATGAGGATGAGGATAGCAACCACCGCTTTTTTGTTTTCCCGCGTGAGCATAAGTTTAGAAAAAATATATGCTGGTAAAAAATTATATACAAGTAAATTATAGCATTTTTAATGCTTAACGATTTTAGCCATATATAATAATGTGTGGATAAATCATTGGTTATTTTTTATACTCGGAACACGAACCACGGCATATAGCACACCGCGCTCACCGAGTCCGGATTCAACCATTGTCTGACCGAACGGATTGATGATACTTGAAATTCCGCCTTTTACTGAACGCAGGAGATATTTTCCGTTTTCAACAGCGCGTAACTTTGCAATACTATGGTTTTGTTTTGCGGCAAGTGGAGCATTAAAAACACTGTCATTGCTGATATTCACGATAAATATACTGTCGCTTAAACTTGCAAGCCGTGGAAAAATCACCTCGGAGCAAATGAGCGGCGTGATAGGGCGCCCGCCAACGCTAACTTCTTGGGCGCCGACTCCTTTTCCCAATGGCTCTATGTGTGTTTCTTTTCCGGATTCAGAACTTTCTTCCGCAAGCGGCAGGAGTACCTGTTTGTTGTAAACGCCTTCCACAAGTCCGTCTTCCATCACAACCAAAGAATTGTAGCGCGTACCGTCGTCGTCCGTATGCATACCAATCACTAAAGAAACATCCGGATGTTCTTGTGACAGCAGAGCGAGCCCGTCAAACCATTCTTTGATTACATAATCGGGATTATCGTACTGAAGCGGAAGTCGCGTATCGTGCCGAATAACGAAAAAAGGAAACGCATTTTCCGGAACTACAATAACATCAGGATTGCCAGTCAACGCCTCGTCTATAAGCTCAAGATAGGCGGTATAGCCATTAATTCCGACACTCTCCTCCGTCTTTAAGTTTTGATTAATAACCGCCACCCGTAATTCAGTTTGCCGGTCTAACACACCAGCATGGACCACAACATATCCGTACAGCGATACACAGAATATCACAGCGACAATCACGAATGCGGCGGCTATCCTTCTGCGTTTGTCTGTAAAAATGAAATAGAAAAGCATATTGGCAAACACCACAAGAAACCCAAGCCCATAGATGCCGGCAAACTTCGCCACTTGTAGTATGTATACTTCGTTGTGGAGCGCGTAGCCAAGATGTCCCCATGTAAATCCAAGTACAAAAAATTCGCGGGCCCATTCCATCAAAGCCCACAGTATCGGAAAAATAAATACATCGCGCATCCTGCTGGTACTGAACTGTTTATACGCAGTAAAGAATAGCGCGAAAAAGAGACCGCCGCCAAATGCGGCGAGAAGAACCAAGAATACTTTGAGAAGCGAGTCTTTGTGAACCCAGAAAAAACTGTTCGTATCAATCCACCACCACGCGTTCAGAGACGCAAGCGGATAAAGTACGGCAATACCATATAGCGTCCCTGCAAACAGAGCTCCTACAAACACTTTTTTGCGCGTCGTACTCGACAGATTTACAAACAAAAAGAGCGGGACAAGTGCAATCCATACAAAAAAACCGGCGCTCATATACGGAAGCGAGAGCCAGAGAAGAAGCACGGATAGTACCGGCGCAAAAAAAATTGATTTTAAAAATTGATGTATGATATTCATGACGATTGTGCCGCTCCGATATACACTCGTATAATACATTGTATATTTTTTGTGGTATACTGGAAGAAATATTATTTTGCTTAAGAAAGTTTTATGAAACAAAGCAAGTTATTGCTCCCATTCCTCTATATGATGCTCGTCGGTTTATGGGGCGGGATTTCCATTTCCAACACACACGCGCAAACAGTAGAAGAATTGCAAGCGCAAATTCAATCACTCCTACAAACAATCTCATCTTTGCAGGCACAAATAAATATCATCGCGGAAAACAGCACGCCAAGCGGCGTATCTTTTGTATTCACAAGAGATCTCTCTATCGGCGACACAGGTGAAGATGTGCGGGCACTTCAAAAAATATTGAACCAGAAGTTGAGCCAGAGAACAAAAACGAGAGTCGCCGTAAGCGGTCCCGGATCACCCGGCAATGAGACTGATTTTTTTGGCACGCTAACGCAGAGCGCGGTCATCCGCTTTCAAAACCTGTATGCGCAAGAAATACTTGCACCTGTTGGCATTAGTACCGGCACCGGTTTTGTCGGAGCTTCAACAAGAGCAAAGTTAAATACACTCGCAATACCAGCCGACACAAGCGAAACATCGGAAAACCCTGCGACCCCGCCAAAACTGCCTGTAGCGGAAGTCATACCGGCTATACCTGAACCGATTGCAGAAGTCATACCGGATGTCACAGAAATAATCCCGACGATACCTAAACCGGCTGCAGAAAGTATTACTGTATCGGCGGAATCATATCCGGATGTCAACATTGGTGAAGTTGCAGTTAATTTTATCGCACCGACATTCGGCCCGCCAAATACGATAATCACTATTTTCGGAGAAGGATTTACACGGAAAAGCAATGTACTTCACATTGGAGACCGATATTTCATCAGAAACATATTATCTTCAAGCAGTACTGAACTTACATTTAATATGCCCAATGCCGTGCCTGCCGGTAAATATGCTTTATCCATAAGTAATGAATACGGCACAAGTAGCGCATATAAAACTTTTTTGGTTACAGACAAAGCTGTACAATCGCCAGTCATATCGGATGTCTCGCCAGCATCCGGACCATACGGTACGGAGGTGACTGTCATAGGCGATAATTTTTCATTGAAAGGTAACGATATTTACACAAGTTACGGTATCATAGAAAATATAGCGTCATCTGACGGAAAAACACTTTCATTTAAGATACTGCCGGCACCCGAGGTGCCCGAGCTACAGGTTGGCGTTGATTTAAACAAAGGAATAGAGTGGCCGATTTGGTTTTATATAGTGAGCGAAGGTGGCGAAAGCGACGAAAGTAATCCCGGCTCGTTCATATTGCGCATATGAAAATTGATTTTAACATCAACTCCATACGACAAAAGATTCCGGCGCTTATTTTAACGATACTAATCCTAGGCGTTTTTGCGTTTATTGGTGACACAACGCCTCCCCGTACCATATCTGCAACGCCAGCCCACGCCGCCGCTCCAATCAGCCCATTCCTTCCATTCGGAGGTTTCGTGTTTAATGTTATCTACTGCACCTGCTCCGCCAATGCAGTATTACAGGTCGGTCCGCCTAGAGGAGGATTCTTCATATTCCAACCTGGATTTACAAGGGTCTATAGGTGGTTCCAGATTCCGCGTGCTGGTGTATGGGTGCTTGGAAATTATATCCCCAGCGGCACATGTCTTATCTTTGCAGGCAAATCCTGCGTACCATTTCCCGCACAAGGAACTATTACCATCGTCGGTACCTCACTATAGCCGTTGATACAGACATTTCCATGATGCAAGCGCAAGTTCTTCCGCCCTTGTTTTTTCATGTATTCCGCATACCGCAAACGCTTCCGCTATACTGTCTTTATCCGCAACCATTTCAAGATTTCTTATGAAAAATTTTCGCTTATGCGCGAAACCTGCTCGCACAAGCGCAAAAAACTTTTCTTCATTTTTCACGACTCCGTAAAAAAACTCCTTTGATATGTCGCTGATATGTAAAATTGCCGAATCAATTTTTGGCGGTGGAGAGAATTCGCGCGCTTTCACCGTCTGTATATACCGTGGAATACCGTATGCTTTGACACTCATTGAAAGAATGCTCTCCTTGCCATCGCGCGCCACAATCCGCTCGGCGACTTCTTTCTGTACAAGGAGCGTCATACTCTCCGGTTGGTTTTCAGACGATAAAAATTTTCGCAAGAACTCGCCGGTGATGTAGTACGGTATATTCGCAACGATTTTGTATTGAGAGTTTGGGAGCCCGAACTTTGCATGTTCCCCAAGAATATCGCCGGCGGAAAGCACCAAACGCCCTTCTGCAATTTCCGACGCGAACTTTTCTTTGAGAAACTCCGCGAGTGTTTCGTCCTTTTCAACTGCAATCACTTTCGCGCCGGCAGAGAGAAGTACCTCGGTCAAAACACCTTTCCCAGGACCCGCTTCAAGCACCGTATCGCCAGGCACAATACCTGCCTCCCGAACCATTGTACGGACCACGCCACGCGACTTCAAAAAATGCTGTCCGAGCGACTTCTTTGCTTTCATGTGGCACATGATACAATACAAACCATTAAAATGGTAATTTTGTATTATGAAAAAATTTGAAAAGTTTGAAACACCAGTGCAAAACAGCATGGAAGAGCGTGCGTATTTTGAAAGAGTAAAGGATGTGAACAAATTTCTCGGGACAATTGCCGGCGAACTGCGCCGCGAGAATATACCGGTTGACGATGAAGCGCGAATTACCATTGGCGCTTTTGCCGATGCTTACCCTGATACAAAGAAAGACATGCTGGAAATCAAGGCACTCCAGCGTAAATTTAATCAAAATGTGCCCGCGTCCGAGGCGCATGAGAAACGGCTGGAATCAAAAGGTGAACAACTTGAAATCCTTGCGGCAATCGCGCTCTTTAAAAAACTGCGCAACCGTTTTATTGTCGCGCGGACATCGCTATACGACGATTACAAAAACAAAGTTGATATGCTTATTATAGAGCGCGCCACTAATACTCCGCTCTGCACAATAGACGAAGTGAGCGCGATAGGCGGACCGAAGTTTGAGCAAAAGAAAGCATTTACGCTTGAGCAAAACGGCAGACGGCATGGAGCCACCGTGAAATACGGTCTGTCTGTAAGCGAGGATGGTACGCAAATCGACAAAACAGAAATGTTGCACATCCCGTCTTTCTATCTACCGCTCCCTCCCGATCGGCTTGCCGCCGGCATGAAAGAGGTTGAATTGTCTCTGGAAAAAGAATCCGAATTTGAAAACAACTTTTTTGAATACTTTAAAACGACAATCGCCGCCCAAACCGCCGGCGCGCTTTTCGCATACCCTAATATGGACAACACTATGAAAAAGCGGCTCATCGCGCTCCAAGACGCAATCGCGAATATGGACAATACTATGGAAGCAACCACGGGAAAAACCGCGCTCTAGCACTAAAAGCCAAGCCGTTCCGGCGGAATCGGACCTGAAAGCGCGACAACGCCATGGAACGCGTTGTCCGGACCTGTAAAACGCGGTTCAATATGGCGCGGGTCAATGTCTAACACATGTACAGCCACGCGTTCCTCTCCTTCCGGCAGAAGCGCCTCACGACCGAATGTACCAACAAGCATATCTCCGGCTTCCGGCACCCATGTCGCGTGCGGAGCAAGCCCGCGCGAGAGCACGGAGAGATAGCGTTTCTTCACCGTCACCACCGGACGCTCGCCTTTTTCGTACCGCGCGAGGATATATTCACGCGCTTCGTCAATATCTTCCGGACGGAACGCCGGAATTTCATGCTGGTTAACGCTTTGTCCTGTTTCAAACCCCATACGCTGTATACTACACCGTCTCTCAATCAAAATAAATTGTTTTTAAGCGTTCAATCGGAGGCGCATCGGGTACTTCAAGTTCAAGGTACGCCGTATCAATATCGTGTAAAAATTCCGATGGAAGATTAACTTGTTTTGAGCCAAAAATAGTGCGGAGACCGGCATAAGAAAGATGAAGTTTTTCTTTCGCGCGCGTCAGCGCGACATAGAAAAGCCGCCGCTCTTCTTCGCGTTGCGCTTGGTCAAGCTCCGGAGAGCCGAGGTTTACATGTGGAAACAAATCCTGTTCAAGACCCGTAACGAACACATGCTCAAATTCAAGCCCTTTCGCAGCATGCACGGTCATTAATTTCACGCCGTTTCTCTTGTCAGTACGCTCATCAAGCGAATCCTGGTCGCTTGCGAGCGCCGCGTCCGAAAGAAGCGCCGCAATCCCTTCTTCCGGCGGAAGAGCATCGTACTTCACCGCGAGCGTGGCGAGCTCGTGTATGTTTTCAAGCCGCTCGCGTTCGTCATCGGTGCCCCCTTTAAGCGTATCCTCAAGACCTGTCAATCTCACCGTCTCCCGTATCGCTTCGCTCGGTTGTTTTTCGGATATGCGCGCGCGGATATCGGCAAGCAGTGTTTTGAGAGCGGTAAAGCGTTCGCGCATTTTTGCCGGAAGCTCGTCCGCGCGACCGCTTGCGATTTTTGCAAACGATACCTTGCCGATTCCACGCGGCGGCACATTAATAATACGCTTTAGGTCGGTAATGCTTTGAGGGTTCACCGCCGCGCGGAGATATGAGAGTATATCTTTGATTTCTTTCCGTTCAAAGAAGCGAACTCCCAATACCTGATACGGAATGTGCGCTGAAAGCATCGCTTCTTCAAGCGCGCGCGATTGGAAATTCGCGCGATAGAGAATGGCTATATCATCCGGCTTCACGCCGTTGTCGCGAAGCTCAATTATTTTTTCGGCAATAAACCGCGATTCGTCAACTTCGTCAAAAGCCTCATATAGGCCTATCCTCTCGCCTTCTTTATTGTTCGTGTAAAGATTCTTTTCTTTCCGTTCAATATTTTTTTTGATAACATCGTTCGCCGCCGCAAGAATTGTCTTCGTAGAGCGGTAATTTTCTTCAAGGAGAACAACCGGCGCATCTGGATAATCTTTTTCAAAGTTCAATATATTTCTAAAATCTGCCCCGCGCCAGCTATAAATTGACTGGTCCAGATCGCCAACAACGCAAATATTTTTGCGTTCGCCGGCAAGCAGGCGCGATAGATTATATTGGAGGACATTCGTATCTTGATACTCATCTATGTGGATATACATGAACCTATCGTGGTATGTGTTGCGCACCTCTCTATGGTCACGCAAAAGTTCGTGGGTTTTCAGTAGAAGGTCATCAAAATCAAGCGCGCTCTCCTTCGTAAGCGCGGCATCGTACACTTCCCACACGCGCGCTACCTGCCGCGGAAAATAGTCGTTGTCAGCTTCTGCCTGATATACTGCAAGCGACACACCGTCGCCTTTCTGCCGTGAAATCGCATTCTTCATCCTGCGCGGTTCAAATTGCTTCAGGTCAAGCCCAACTTCTTTTATCGCCGTTTTGACGGCGGCAAGCGAATCAGTATCGTCAAAGATGGAAAAATGCTTCGGCACTCCGACAAACCGCCCGGATTCGCGGAGAATACGAACCGAGAGCGCGTGGAATGTAGCGACAAGCGGACCGCTCTCTGTTTCGCGCGCACCTGCACGCGCAAGAAAAACGCGCTCGCGCATCTCGCGCGCTGCTTTATTTGTAAAAGTAATCGCCAAAATAGCCCCTGGCGCCACACCTTGTTCAATCAAATAGAGTATCCGATGGACAATGGTCTTTGTTTTGCCGGCGCCGGCGCCGGCAATAATCAAAAGCGGCCCCTCCGTATGGAGTACCGCTTTTTTTTGCGCCTCATTCAACTCTGATTCATGCGCCATCTTGTGTACTATAGCACACCCGCATCCGGTATCTCTTTAATGCTATTTTTTTGATATACGCCCAATGTATTCACCGACTGTTTCTGCACGGTCACGCGCACCGGTTTTTTCAAGTGGCATACCGCTTGTTTTTGATATTTCCTCCAAATATTTCTGAAGATACGACAACGGTGAGTCAGTATCAAAATCCATCTCATCAAGCAATTCATTGGCCGGCTTCCCCGAAAGCTTTTGCCACTCGCTATCCCAATTCTTTGGCAATTCCCCGCCTGCAAGCATTTTGACGCGTTCTTTCATTGCTTCAAGTATATCGGGAGAAAATTCAGCCAACATCACACCACTGTTCCCGACCGGCGGCTCGGATATATGCTTGATGCTCTCGTCGTCAATATTAAGTGCCGATTCAGGCGCTATTTTGCCACCGACACTGTCGGCAGATTTCAAAATATTCTTTGTGTCCCGCAACGCCCGTGCCGCACCCTCAACTTTTTTCTTTTCCTCCTCTTCCAATGCTTTCAGCCGAGCTTCTTCTTTCTTTTTTTCCGCTTCAGCAAGACGCGTCAAGCGTTCCTTCTCCGCCCGCAATTTTTCAAGCACTTCGGCAAGCGCGCGTTCCGCAGTATCCATGCCTTCAGTACCGCCACTGTCTATTACATGCTTGAGTAAATTCCGCGCTTCATAAATTTTCTGCTCCACTTCTTTAAGAGATTGCGCTGGTTTTTCAAACGATATCATCGGGCCGTTGTATTCAAGAACCGCAGCCGCGAGCTTGCCCGCTTCATGCGGACGAAAACGGCTCGCACGCCGTTCTTTTACATCTTCTTTTATGCGCGTTGTTTCTTCCGTTGCTTCTGTCCGAGCTCCTTCCCGTGGCTTGTATGCATCAAGTTGTTTGGGAAATGCCGGCGACCCGTATGGCAATCTCACCGACTTCATGTCTTGTTGATTAAGCTTGACCGTTTCATCTGTCGCGTACGCTGACACAAGCCCGCTCAAATTTTTTCTGCTCTGCGTACGCACCTCTTCTTGTCGGATGCGTTTTTCTTCCTGAAAAGAAGGCCGCATTGCCGAAACTTCCTTTACTGGCATTTCCTGCGCCGGTGATTTGTTTTCCCGATGTTCATGTGACGACTCATACGCATGTGGCGACTCATGCGTGATATCTTTTTTTATTTGCCGGAGAACGGCAAGATTTTTTTTGCCGATACCAAACATCTCACCATGCTCTCCGGGACGCCGCTCACGCGATACTTCCCGCTCGCGCGACTTCTTCATTTCCGAATCAACATCAATGTCAACCTGTGCTTCAGCCGCTATCGGCAAATTTGCCGGCACGGATGCCTCCGGATTTTTCGGCGTATTTGTTGCGACAATATGTTCTGATTCATTCTCAACACTGTCATTCTGCCCGAGAATTTTCTCCGGCATACCTGCGTCAGATTCCAAAGAGGGCTTTTCCTGATTCATACAGATAATTATACGGTTTTTAATGCTCCGCCACAATGAGACCGCTTATCCACATGCAGGTGGGTTGCCGATTGACTTTTGCCTCCATTTTGATAAAATGAACTTTACTACGGCAGAGTCAGTAATTCTCAAAAATGGCTTCGTTGAGCCATTTTTGAGAAAAGCTTTCTTGAGAAACGCTTAACCAAGGGCTTATTCAAACACCCGAAAAAGACCCCGATTTACCGGATTATCCGAACAGTTTAGAGAATAATCGGGAACCAAAGGATAGAACAGGCCATGGCGTTTCTTTTGCCAAAACGCTTCTTTTTGTATCTATTGCATTTGTACTGTATTTCGGTATTCCAGCACCAACCCATGCCGGTTTTTTTGATTTTCTAGGATCGCTATTCAAAAATAATAACAATAACGATATTTCCAAAGAACAGGTAGTCAATTCCCAAAATGTCCAGCTCCTTGCGGCCGCGCTCAATTACGACCCGAACCCATCAAAGGGCGGTGGTGGCATCACTATCGTGGAAGGTGGGGCGTTATTGCCGGATTCCGGGCCACTAGGCACAATTGCAGATATTGAAGACGGCCATAAATCAGACCAGATCAGTATATACATCGTGCGTGAAGGCGACTCACTTTCGCAGATTGCAAAAATGTTCGGCGTCACAACAAACACGATTATCTGGGCAAATGACATCAAGCGGGGAGATCTTATCAGTATCGGCCAAGAATTGGTCATTCTGCCGATTTCGGGCGTACGACACACAGTTGAGAAAGGGGACACGCTACGCTCCATCGTCAAAGAATACAGTGGAAATCTTGAAGAAATTATGGAGTTTAATGACTTATCGGAAAATACAGTGCTCACCATTGGCGATATCGTTGTTATTCCAGACGGCGAAATTACAACACCGACATACAGTACGGCATCTTCACAAACTTCCGTACAGAACACCGGAGGACCTTCATATGACAACTACTATATCAGACCGCTCTCCGGGGGCGTAAAAACGCAGGGCATTCATGGCTACAACGGCGTTGATATCGGCGCGCCTGTCGGCACTCCTATATTTGCATCGGCAAGCGGAAATGTAATCATTAGCAGAAGTCAGGGATGGAACGGTGGTTATGGCACATACATCGTCATCAAACACGACAATGGTACGCAGACGCTGTATGCACACAATTCGGAAAATATCGTACGAACCGGCTGGCATGTGGTACAAGGACAGGTCATCGGCTATGTTGGCTCTACAGGTAAATCAACCGGACCGCACCTACACTTTGAAGTCCGCGGTGCAAAAAATCCATTTTAACATCTGATTGTACATTGCTTTTTCGTGACAATACGCTATAAAAATACACAGAATATTCTGTGTATTTTTTAATAAAAAGGAGCGCTACAATGGAGCACCTGCGAGGACGGTATGTGAGGATTATTTTTGAAGAAGGCGTGTATGCCTTCTGCCGAAAGCAGAATAAAATCAACACAAACAATAAATTGATTTTTTTCTCCGACGACGAGACTTTGGGTTGGCGCAGAATATACGATGCTGTAGGGTATGTACTCAAAACATCACAAAAAGAAATCTGTATTACACACTCAAAAGATATAACGGAAAGTGCGGTTGAAATCCCGATAGAGTATATTGCATACTGCACGCCAATCTAATGGCGTAGTTTTACAAAACACCGTTCTGCCGAGCGGTGTTTTATGTTTCATCGGATTTTTGGCGGTACGATAGCGCTTCCATAATATGCCCTGCCGCTATGTCCCGCGCGTTGTCCAAGTCGGCAATCGTTCGCGCAAGTTTAATGATTTTGTGATACGCGCGGGCAGAAAGATCGTATGTGCGCGCCGCGTCCTGAAGCACTTCCCTCACATCATCGTCAAGCGGCGCGGTATGCTCAATGTCGTAGAGACGCATTCTACTGTTCAAAACGCCGGCGCGCGCTTTTTGTACAACCCGTGCCCGGCACACCCTGCTACACACATCCGCCGTATCGCTTGCATGCACACCCGCTCTTTTTTCGCCGAGTTTTTCATACTCCACAGGTCCGACAGAAAGAAAAATATCAATTCGGTCAATAATCGGGCCCGATACTTTCCGCGCGTAACGGATGCGCTCATGCGCCGAGCACATGCACGCTTTTCGCGGATGTCCGTAGTTCCCGCAGGGGCATGGATTCATCGCCGCAACCAGAATAAAGTCAGCGGGGAACACGAGCGATGCGCGCACGCGCGCGATACTTACCGTCTGCTCCTCAAGTGGCTGGCGTAGCGATTCAATCACACGCCTATCAAATTCTGGAAATTCATCAAGGATGGTCGGTTTGCAAAGATGGTGTTTCCGTAAAGCAGAGCAATACTTTTTGTGAAAACCGCCCCTAGTTTTGAGAGAACCTTGTGTTTTCAACTCATTACCGCTTTGTTCTGGTGTAGAAAGTCGCCTATCATTTTTGAAGGCGCGTTGGTTAAAGTGCTGACGCACACACCCGCACGTGCGTACGCGAAATTAAGGCACCTCAGTAAACAGCGTCAATCAAAAACAAACACACACTTTGTTTCTAGCGAACCTTAAGCACTCCTTTCACCAGACCGCACACTCTAAATCCAGAGCTTTCATCCACTATCTCTTCGTCGCCGTACCTACTGTTTAAAGACACCATGGCGTAATAAACAGAGCCGTCTGCATTAGTTTTCTTTAGAATCTTTTTTACCTTTGGCATGTTGTCGTGAACAACCACAGCTATCTGTCCGCTTTCAACGTCGTTCTGCTTTCGCGCAAGCACCAAATCTTTTTCCTCAATCATGGGCTCCATTGAATCTCCTCGTGTTTTGATAAGAAAATAATCATCAGCCTTAGAAATACCAAAAGTTTTTGAAGCAAGTGGCACCCTTTCCACGACGGCATCGTCACCCAAGAATCCATTTGGTCCGCACTGGGCGGTGGAACGATACAAATCAACATAAACAACCTTTTCTGCGGGTTGCTCCAAAACCTCGAATTTTTTTAATCCTGCCTCCACTCGACGAACGAGCCCTTTCTTCTCAAGCTGTTCAAGGTGGTGGGCGACAACTTGTGCCCGGTTTTGCACACCTATCTGTTCTCCTATTTCACGAAGAGACATCCTGCTTATATCACCCTCTTTTCGTTTGATGAGGTCGAGCAGGTCTTTTTGATGTTTATGTAGCGTGTTAGTCATACCTTATTTTCTCATTTTTTCCAGCTTAACATAAGCGGGAGATGTGGACAAATGCTGAATGTCCAGAAAACGCTTGACAACCCTCCCGAGAGCGTATACCCTAAAAGAAGCTCATTATTAGCTAATTCACATAAACATCATGAGCAAAGATTCAAAGACGACCCTGCGTGGTCGCGACGCCAGGACTGGCGAGTTTACAAAGGTCGAAAAGGCACGGAATCACCCGAATACGCACGTCGTAGAGCGAGTTCCGAAGCCTGGTTACGGAGACACTAAAAAGAAATAAAAGCATGGTAATCAAAGGAAAGAAACGTATCAGGAGTCTTGACCCGTATGCTCGCATGATTCCTCCTGGCGACCACTTGGTTGTCGGTGTAATCAATCCGCCACAGGATCGTTTGCAGAGCATCGGTTTTTCATCCGCACTAGAGAGCGGTGAATCAGTACTTCCGTCCCCTGTTGGCAACGTGAGTATGTATAACGCCGAGGGCAAGGAAATAATTCATAAGGACAAGCCCATGGAAACTGCATATCGCACTCGCGAATGGAGTTGGACGGAGTGGCACGGTCCACACCCAGTAGAGCAATCATCGTGGGTTGATGTTCCGTATCAACGCTACCCAAGAACCTATTTGGCTCCCCCGGGTGTTGAACTCACTCTAGCAACGGATACCGACGGAAATACTGTAGTAAGGACTCCGGTCATTCAGAACTGGCGCAACGATAACGAGACGGCTGTTCATGCTGTCAATCTGCTTCTCGAACTGTTCGGCGAATGCATATTTTATGACTCGGACATGAGGCGACTCATTTCAGCTCCAGTAAAGAAGTTGAACTGGCGCGTGCTTCCTCCGGGCGAACGTCCCTTCCGTAAACTAAAGGAAGAACTTGAAGCAGTTCTGTCACTGGTCAAGGGAGGCAATCGTGCCTTCACCGAACATCGTCTCGAAAGCGTGAATGATTATAAGCCAGATTTTGCTGCCGTAGGTATGGGTGGCTTTACTGGTTATGTCATCTTCGGTTTTGATAAGCGAGGTATCTACGTTTTGGAGAGCATTCTCTATGGAAATGCTACCTACGTTCTTGGTGAGCAGTGGGCGGAGCTTTCAAAGAAGACAAAAGCGGAGATACTAAACAAAAATCTCCACAAGGAACGGCTGATTCATCACAAAGAGTGGGCACGGGACTTGGCCGGACTGTTTCAGTAGTGTCTTGTTTATGTATGCTGACTACTACAAAAGTCGGCTTACAAAATACTCTCTTTTAAAAACCGACCTCGGCAGTGGTCGGTTCATAAAAAAGGAGTATTACTGCAACGGCTTGACGTCCTTCCTTCTGAAACGCCGACCATACCGTATACCGGGCAGTTTCTTTTCTTTGTATAAGCTCACGAATTTCTCAATGTCGATTTTCTTTGCACACAATTCCTGATTCTTTGCAAAAAGACGGACTGGATGAAGAATATGCTCGTACTCTTTCATCTTCAAATATCGCAATACGGATTTATAGCTTTTAACCCAATAAAAGGTACCTGCCTCGTAAATCTGTAATGCAGTAAAGACTTCGCTTGGTCTAACATACTCTTCAATCTCAAGATTCTCATACATCCGAACTAATTTCCTAATGTTTTCTTCCCTAATAAAATATTGTCTCCGTATTTTTCCAGAAGTCCCGCGCGCCGTTCTAAGTACTGGCTTAAGTACATGCCGAAAATCTCGCATATAGTACCTGACAATCAGGCCTTGCTTTACCCAATACAACATCCTACTCGCAATAATTTCATTTATCGTATATTCCTTCATGTTTACTGAAACGCGCCAACAATACCTATCACAATCGCAGTTTGTAAGGGACAAGTCAAAAATCGAGTTTGTTATTCTCAAACATCCTCACGAACTCTTTTAGACTCTCTTCTGCGATGTAATATCGACTTCCTGACCGCTTACCAGTCTTTATCGGTTTGAGAATGTGCTGGTAGTAGTCAATGTACTTCCGTAGGGTCTTGTAGCAGGAAACCCAGTATATGATTTTCTGCTGTTGCACCTGACGCAACGTATACATCTTTTTCATAGCGATATGCGACGAGTGAATCCACAATCCTTTCTCGTCCTAGTAATCTGATAAGTAATGGTATCTATCATCTTCATACGAGGGTTTTAGGCAGGTGCATGTTTTCGTTTACGAGAGCCATAATCTCCCTGCGTCTCTCAAGCTCGCTGACAGTCCGAATGTTGAGTACCAGCGGAAACGACTTGCTCTCTTGTGAAACCTTTTCGCCAAGTTTTACCGTCGCCGTCTCCGTTGAACCGGGGAACTTGAAAACAACGGACGCGAAATCTTCTTTTGCATGAAGTGTAATTCGTTCCACGAACAGACGGATTATTTCCGACTTCTGGTCGTAGGAGACGGAGTCCAGTCGCTCTCTGATTTGTTCATATGCGTGTTTGATAGCATCTGACCGTTCGCTCTTTTCTTTCTTCGTAAGGAGCGTTTGACGCAGACGGGATGCTTCATCGCTGAGCTTCTTTTCTTCGATACCGTTCGCGTTGCTGTGCTCGCGGTATTTCGGCTGGTCGAGTTGCCCGTTGATGTAAAGCTCGTCAACTCGGTTTTGCTTTTCACGGACTGTCGTAAGCTCCACGGCTATTTCCTCAAGCCTCTCTTTGACGTTCTCAGGGCTTTCCTCACGATAGATGTATTTCTCCAAAGGTTTGAGCATATTGTCTGGATTCTTAAGGATTTGCTTCAAGGATTCCCAGACTGGCTCTAAACGACCTTCGCTATATTGAGGACACCACTCGCATCGCTTTGAAACGCCGACAGTTTTGTCATTCCTGTAAGTGCCGTGATAATACTTACCGCCTGCACCCGGCCACTTTTTTGTCGGTGGCTGATAACCACCGAACATGCGGTATCCGCAACGCGAGCAGAAAATGAGCTTTGAGTATAAGTAGCTTCGTTTTTGATTCCGCTTCGCCATTTCACGATTTTTCAAAAGCTGTTCTTTCGCTGCCTCAAACATTTCTCTGGTGATAATGGGTTGGCAGGACATCTCTACCCACTCCTCTTTTGGTCGGAGCTTTCTTTTATCGGTAATACTGGTGAGATTGTTGAATGGCCGTTTGTATTTTCGATAGTAGAAAGTCCCGGTATAAGTTTCATTTGTGAGAATCCTGCCAATCGTTCTGCGATGCCAGTAGCTCAATGTCTGTCGCTTTTTGTAACGCGCATTATATGGCGGTGGCACTTTCATCTGATTCATCCGCTTCTCGACTTCTCGTAAGGGCATCTTCTCATCTACGACCCAGCTAAAAAGTTTCCGCACGATTTTCGCTTGCTCTGGAATGACAACTAGCTTCTTTGTTTGCTTGTCGATTTTATAGCCAAAAGTTGGAACACCGCATACAAATTTGCCTTCCAGTGCCGCCTGCAACTTACCACTCATAGTTCTTTCACGAATCATCTTTCGTTCGAACTCGGCAAACATCGCAAGCATCTGAATCATGAGTTGTCCCGACGAACTAGAGCTATCTATGGGTTCAGTAACACTACGGAATGCGATACCAAATCCGTTCAGCCTTTCAATAATATCCATGAACACCATGAGACTTCTCGCAAGACGGTCTATTTTGTACACGAGAAGAACATCGAATTTTCCTTGCTCCGCGTCTGCAAGAAGTCGGGAAAGTTCCTGTCGTTTCTCTGACGGAGTACTCCCTGAAATGGTGTCTTTGTAGATATGTTCGTCGGTAAGCTCAAACCCTTGTGACCCACAGAAACTACGCCCGCGCTCAATTTGCACCTCGGGACCATAACTTTCTTCGGTATCTTGCATAGCCGTCGAAACACGAACATACAACGCTGCTCTCAACGGTTGTTTCTCTTTTGGTTTTTCTTTTTCGTTAGTCATGCTTGTTTTTGTCGGCAGAGTCGCAGTATCTCGTCTGGAGAAGCGGACTCTATTTCCCTTGATTTCATTTCGACCAACTCTCTTACGAGAGTCTCTTTGCTGAGCGACTGGATTTTGATAATCATGTCGGCCAACAGATAATCTCTTAAACTTTCGATGTCATTCATGATAGTTTTGGAAACTCTTACCCGCCAAAATGTGGCTTAAAATAAGGGTATTCCTAGTACTATCGTTATAGGCGCATCAGCAAAGTAAAGGTAGTTCCATATGTTTCCATGTTAATAACTTGATTCCGTTAAGGCGCGCTTACATCAGATTTTTTCTTTCCGAGTGTCTTTTCAGGGCTGTGGGGACCCAAAGCAAGGAATCTGGAGATTCTTTCCTCTGAATCGAAAAACCAAGAGAGCGTACTCGTTTCCGCAATCGGTTTCCAGTAATCGTTTTCTGATGCGTTTCTGATTGCGACATAGAGCTGGAAAGAGTCGTACTCATTCAGCCTGTCACGGATTTTCTCTCTGGCCTTGCGAGTAATCGGCAACTTCTTTCCAGAGAGAATGAATTGAGAATGAGCTTCATATAATCTCTTTATCTCTCTTTCTATCTCAGTATCTGTAGTGTGTGTACTCTCGACACTACCGACCTGTGTACTCTTGTCACCAGTCGCAGGGGACATCAGTACACTGTTTTGGTTTACTTTTGTCCCTTGTGCTTGGTGTACTGATGTCACTAGACAGTATTGATTTGTCCTACTGCTTTTAACTGATGTGATGAATCCTTTTTCTTCCAGAGAGCGCAACGCCCGAATAATTCCTTTTCTGCTCAGTCCTGCCCCGTGATGAATCTTGTTCACTCCGTGTTCTAGCTGAGAGAGACTGACTTTGTCTGACGACCGACCAAAACCCCACATGTGTCGTAGCAAGCAATCAAGAACCTTTTGTTCCGCCCCCGACAAGCCATGCCAATACAAGCAGGCTATGTTCGGATAGCACCAGAAGTTGCCAGGTGCTCGCTTAATGGGAAAGCCAGGAAACTTATTTTCTGTGTCGTCGCTCATAACTATTTCCACCACAAGTCTTCGTAGGGTTCTTCGTCTGACGGTATCGCCACTAACGCCTTGAAGATGATGCCCGGTCTTCCGCCAGGTGTATTTCGGATGTTTATCTCATGTACAGTGTCCTCTCCCAGCGACGGTAAGTTGGCTTCGCCACTCCGTATCATCTCGGCATACTTTCCAAGCAGTTCGAGATACTTCGTTTTGGTGTATTCCGCTGACAGGAATAGATAGCACGGATGTGTCGGCTGAAAGCCAGACTGCCCATGTTTTTTGTAATAGTTCATATCCTTAATGTTTTTAGTGATTAACTTTCTTGTTCTGCGCCTTGTCTTTGAGCCAAGCTGGTATCGGTGGCGGGCAGACTCCCACGCTTGTCGTATAGTGTCTGCGACCTACTTTTACCCATAACCGCAAGCTGTGAGTTGTCTTCGGGTTCAGGTCGATAAAAGCACCCACTCCCTCGACCCACGGCTTTGCGTCGTAGTAATACAGGCCGCGATTACACATCTTCACGAAGAGCTTGCCCGTTATCTCCATAAGGACGGTTGCAAGGTACCTGTAGTGGAGTGGCAGAGTCTTCTTGAACTCGCTGAACTCCAGTTCTTTGCCTCTTATCATGGTTGTTTTCTTCTTTAATGCTGGTAATTGGCTTTTCGTTCATGAGGAGATTGAACAGCGCAAACCAAGCGTGCGAGTGCGCAAGCTGTGAATCGACCGTATGCGGAGTATTATCTCGACTTGTCATAGTGGATAAACGAAAAAACCCCCTAACGCGATACGCATTAGCGGTTTTAGTCAAAAGAAACAATCTGACTGAAAAACCCGCTGTAGCGTATTCGCCGACAGGTCTTCATCAGAAGGTCCATCCACTCAGTGAGATGATTTAGTCAATCACGCTCACCGCAAGTCATTCCATCTCTGATAGTATAGCAGATTTTGCACGAAAACGCAACAATATAGTTGCATTCATCTGTGTATAGAACATTTCTCTCGTGTGAACGCAGAGGCCGACAGAGTGGCCGAGGTGTCCTACTGCCCCTAGCGTATTACACAAAACAATACGCTGGGTACAGTTTCTTTACTACACCACCAAAAACTCCAAAAAGAGTAGGATTGCCGCGGAAACAAAAAGATGAGACTGATTACTTCTCGTTAGTGTTTTCCTTATCGGAATCTGGAAACTCTACGTTGCCGTACACAGCACGGTAAATGTTCACGAGATAAGATGCTTTCCTCTCTGTTTCTTTGTCAGACAACTTCTCGCCAAAATATTTTTCGTATAGAGATTTGAATTTGCGTAAAGACCTCTGTGTCAGAGCCATATAATTCAACTATTCAAATTTGTTTGTTATTGCTGTGAGCTGTTCCGTTGCTCGGATAACCATATTCATGGACTCCGTGCGGAGAGCAGTATCACGGCTATCAATCGCTTTCCTATACATTGGCATAGCGTCTCTGAAAAGCATAAATGCACTCAAAACTTCTTGGTGTACAGAAACCAAGTCGTCTGGCGGACTTATGCTCGCTATTTTTGCGTAGGAAGTTTCAATAATCATTGTCTGTTTCGCAAGTTCCCCGACATCAGCATTTGTCCAGTTCGGCCAGTACGACTCAATAAACTGCATTTTTGTAATGGCATCCGCAACATTCGCATAGACATCCACAACCTGATTGAAATAGACGGAAGTGCTGTACTTGTCTGCCTTGTACTCGCTTTGTTGTTTGGAGTTGTCTGAGCCACTGAAAAAGACCAAATAGCCCAGCGCCAGAAAAAGCAGCGGAACTACCACAAACATTATTGCTGTTGAATCTCTTTGTTTTGTAAATACATTCATATATAGAATCAGCTACCCTTATTTGCATTATATACAAATATCCCGTTCTGGGATAATCCGCTTTTGGGATGACCATTATGAGTAATGACAAAGGCATTACATGCAGACGAGTACGGACGCTTCAAGAATCGCCTAAAGGAAGCTCGTATAAAGGCTGACCTCACACAAATGCAGGTCGCTGAGAAACTAGGACTTCCGCAGTCTTATGTTTCAAAAATAGAGTCGGGTGAACGGAGAGTTGATGCTGTCGAACTTGAACGACTTGCGAAGATATATGGCAAGAGCGTCAACTACTTTTTGAAGTGATTTAGTATCTCATCAGGTAACAAAGTTTTTCGAGAGAACGGAGTTGTCCACAGGCGTAGGCCTTGTTGGTTTAAATCGGTTTGGTATAATTTACATTGCAAGGATAAATACCTTACATTGCAAAATGCTCACCAAACCACAAAAACAGATACCGGAGTTGGATATCCTCTACTTCCCCAACAAAGAGATTGAGGATAAGTACGAAAACTTGATAAACAAATCCGGGGTAAAAAAGTTTGCGCCTGAGCTTGAAATATGGACATCTGACGCCTCAACGAAATCTTTGGCTTATCTATCACATGGCATTTTTAGGTATTTTGGGAAGTTTCCGCCACCAGTGGCTCGACATTTAATAAAAACCTACACAAACAAGGATGAGACTGTTATTGACCCAATGTGTGGTAGCGGCACTTCTGCCCTAGAATCTCTATTATTGGGCAGGAGAGCACACTGTTTTGATATCAATCCTCTATCGGTTCTTGTTTCAAGAGTTAAAGTTACGCCCATTGATTCCAAAAGATATTTTGAAGCCCTAAATGCTGTTATTGGTCACACAAAAACGATTCGAGTCAGCTCGAATCACAATTTGATTGGTTTGAGAAATGCGAAACACTGGTTTTTACCAGAAACAATGAGGTCCCTCTTAAAAATAAAGAAAGCCATTGACGAAGTGGATACAACATCCGATATAAAGGATGCGCTTCAGGTCGCTTTTCTTTCAATCGTGAGAAGAGTGTCCAAAGCTACAACTCAGCAAGGGAGACTCTTTTTAGATGTTGAGACCGCGGAAAAGGATGCGTTGCCATTCTTTACAAAAAAGGCGCTAGAAATTGGTGAGAAACTTTCTATGCTTCCTAAAACACGCCGTCTCGTAAATGTAGAAATGCGTTCCATTCTCGACCCCTTTGCAAATGAAAAAAAACTGAAAACTAAGCTAATAATTTGTCACCCCCCCTATTTTAATGCCTACAAATATAGCGGAATAAACTCATTGGAACTCTCTTGGCTGGACGTTGACCATGCGACAGTTAGGAAAAATGAGGTCCGCGAGTCTTTTAAAGTCGGGAAAGCAGAAAAAGTATCTGATTATTTGGATGATATGGAAGTTAGTTTAAGAAACCTTAGAGACCATTTGCAACCCAATGGAAGATTAGCTTTGATGATTGGAGATACGATTATCAAACAACAGTATATTCCAGTAACAAATCAGTTAGTCAACAAAATCAAGGATGTTTATTCTGTTGAAAAGGTTGCACTAAGAATACCAAAGTTTACTGAAGCGTCGTGGGCAGCAAGCCAACGTAGGAATGGAGCAGACGTAGGAATAAATCTTTGTGATTTTATTGTGATACTAAAACGTCTATGAAAACTAAGTTTTTAATGGCGCAAACGCACCCTAGCGAATATCTGATACATAAGTATTGGGCGAGAAAACCGTCGAATATAATTCGTGAGTACATCAAGACATATTTCAATGAAGGCGACAAAGTCGCAGACCCATTTTGTGGAAGTGGTGTATTTCTTGCTGAAGCGAAAAAGAATAACTTACATGTTGAAGGATACGATGTGAATCCGATTGCTTATCTTTTGTCTGAAGTTACGGCAAATCCGCCTGCTTTAGATGCTTTCGATAAAGAGGCAAAGGCCCTGGTTCGTTTTTCGGAAGGGTTCAAAGATTTATTCACACTCAATGGTAACGAGATTAGATACGTTGTTCATGAGGTTGAATCAGAGTGTCCTGCATGTGGGCGTAAAGGTTCGATAAGCAACTCAAGAAAAATTGGGAGTAAGTACCATTGTTCTGCGTGTGATGAAAGACTTTCTTTCAATCTAGAGAAGTTTGCAGGTACTAGGGTAGTAAAAATAATCGACCGCGAAAATCGTGAATATACGGACGCAAAGTTGTTGGGTGAGCAATCGAAAAAATCATCCAAAGGAAACAAATCAATTTTTAACAAAAAGTTAGTAACCAACCGGCGAATCCTTGCTTTTCCGGGCATGACACTCGGCAATCTATTTACTCCAAGAGTTTTTGATATTTTTACGCAACTTTTCGAAAAAGCACATAAAATACCTGATGAAAAAGTGCGGAATGCGATATTGCTTTTTTTGACGTCGTCGGTAGCCCAATCCTCTCGTTTGATTCCCTATAGGAATAACTTGCAGACAGGGGGGCCCGCATGGACTGTTCCTGGGTTTTGGATTGCGCCACTGCACTTAGAAACAAACCCCATAATTCACCTTCAGGCGCGGTATAAAAAATTCATAAAGGGCATAGAGGCATTGACGCTTCAATATCAAAAGAGCGAAGGTTCAGCAAGTGTAAGAAATATACCTGCTCAATTAGCCCTGCAAGACATACGAGATTCCAGTCTGGACGGCATATTTTTTGACCCGCCATACGGCGACAATGTTCCTTATGTTGAATTCTCTGCCGTCTGGAATGGTTTTCTAAAACAAAAGATTGACTACGCAAATGAAATCATTGTTTCTGATAGAAAGGAGCATATCAGCTCTTGGGATAAGTACAAAACTGATATTGAATCGATTGTAGCTCTTTTTTATAAGAAACTTAAAACTAAAGGCAAGGTTGTAATGACCTTCAATAATTTGGACCCAAAAGCATGGAAAATAGTTCTCGAAGCTTTTGCTAAGTTCTCGTTTGCGTGTATAGATGCAAAATATCAAATACCTGCTGTAGTTTCTTCTAAGTCTCAAATGGCATCAAACACAAGTTATGTGGGTGACTACTACTGCGTGTTTGAAAAGGTAACAAAACAAAAACCAAACAATTTTGATTTATTTCATCTGACGAATAAGGCACGCGAAGTTCTTCATAGTAGGAATGGGAAAGCTCCAAGAAACTTGGTCTATCGTATTTTTATACTGACCATTCTCAATGAGAATATGGACCTAGCTTTGATTGAGCAATTTGATGACGTTGTAAAACCAGTAGCTACTAGTGATAAAGAGTTTTTTTATTTAAGAGACGAGCTTTTTGACCAGAAACAAGCGAAAAAACTTGACGTAAACTCACTCATTCAAACAACCGCGTACGAGCAGCTTCGGAAGGGTAAAAAGACAATACGAGAGCTTTATGCGGCTGTTCTAGAAGCAACAGACGCGGTGGGTTCCCCTCTGCTAGTAGAAGTAAAAGATATCTTGAAAGACAATGTTCTCTTTGAGAAAGAGTATTGTTATTTGCAAAAAGAAAGTAAGACTTTGTTTGGTTAATTTAAATCAAGGCCCTTCTGTTTTCTTCCGTTTCTGATGAAGTTATTCTCCAACACATCAGACCCATTCCTACTCGAGACAACTATGTTGATTAGGTCGGTTTCTTTATTTTCTGAAAATTCCCTGAAAGATTCATTCACGGCTTTATCTTCTGCTAGTATGTCGCCTTCATTTGCCGTGTACCACAAAAAAGAAGGGACTATTTTATACGTACTTCGTTCTCTCCAGTGTTCATTTGTTCGGCTCTCAAGGATGGCCGCCACCTCTTTTATTACCCTGACTGACTTTTTCATTTGTTCTGGAGCGACAAGCTTTTGGTAGAAATCCTTGGCTTCCACGATTAGAACCAATTTCAACTTGTCATTCACCAATATCAGGTCTGGGCGTTCACCCTCTCTTTCAAACCTATAAATCTCTACAGGCACACCCTCTCCATTAAGAGCAGTAACCTTTTTCCATGGTCCGGCTACAGGGTTTGTGAAGGCAATCCACCACGAATGTGACTCTCGGGTTCTTATATAAACCTCTGTAACCCAACGTGCTATCTCTTCATTTATTGAAAAAGAGTATTTCATATAAGTTCTCCAGTTTTCATATCTACAACAACTCCACCTTGAAACACCGCCAAATCTAGAAGTTCTCGCATAAGAGTAATGCCCTTATTTTTCCTAAATCTCTGATTTGCATCAAAAAGTTGAGTATGGACTTGGTGTGGATAGTAAGCAACGGAAATGCGTGTTCGTTGGCCGCTCACATTCTTTGTAAATATATTTGCGTATGCTGAGAGTTGTCCCGTGAACGGATCACCGAAGATTCTTCCTGGCTTTAAGCTGTTGGAGATATAAAGAAATACTGGGCCGTCCTTGGTTTTATGAAACGATGAAAGTCTAGGGAATGCCTGCTTCAATGAGCTTTCCACGTCTTCCCAGTGGTCAATTAAGTAAAAGACATTTTTAGCAGTTGTAACGTGATGTCTACCTGAGATACTCTGCGGAAAATCCTCAATGTTGATATTGAAACTGGCATCCTTCAAGGTATTCGTAGAGAATAGTGCCCTTTGTTCCGAAATCCACTGCTCTATACTTTCCCTGAACTGAGGCCGTGAACCAGCGTTACTCGAAAGTGTGTATGCTTTTTTTGATGCAACTATAGACTCAAGTTTCTCGATGAATATGTCGCGCTTGATTACTCCTCCCGGCCTAATTCGCTTAAACAACTCCTCGGGTAGTTCGTTCGTAGTTCCCCAGTTAAAAAAGTCCAACGAGTCATTTGTTGTCTTGGAAGAAGTAACTAATTCTGCTAATTTGTCTGGGACATCACTCTTGTAGAGTGCCTCCTTGTTTGGTATGAAATCCACTACATTATCTCCCTGACTCTTAACAAAGGTAAGCATGTGGGTGTATTGCTCAACAAGCAAAGGTTTCAAATCGGCCATATTTTTTCTTCCGACAAAAATTTCAATCATTGTAGCCAACGATGCAAATAGGAGTCGGACGCCGTCTCCTACTGAGTAGTCTTCTGGGTGATTTTGGTCAGAGTAGTGTATGACAATGCAGGGAGTACGTTGGATACAGCTTAATTTTATTCCAAGCACAGTAGGCCAAATTGAATCTCGGCGCACTCCTCCGTCAACATGTACGCCAAATTCTCCGAGTAGGTACCAGAAAGGGATTTTGGAACGAGCACTACCATAAATCCTTTCGCATCTTTGTAATGCCTGGTTCCCTGTAGGCACTGCTGCTGTTTCTTCCATAGCGAAAAGTATTTTTCCGCCTTCAGGTTCAAAGACTATCAAATCCGGCTTCCCCCAGCTAAGTAGTTCAGAAATTGGTTCTGGTAGAGGCGACCAGTTTTTATATGAGCCAAACACAGTGATTTCTAAGTCGATTTCTCCCAATTCGAAAACAAAGACAGGAATAAAGCCCTTTTCGTAACGTCTAGACTTGAGGGTAAACAGCTTTTCAAGTTCCTCACAAGCCCAGTTGCCTTCGTGGAAGCTATCCGCCCAAAATTCCAATTGGACAGTTTTCTGTTGCTTTGACATGCATCATCAGCATGCCACAAAAAGGGCTCCATTTCAATATATTTTTACGTTTCAAGAAAAAATCTTTAAAGACTGACCACTATTTTGGTCGGTTTACAAAATTAGGCTCATGTTGAACTCAAATGCGCTTTAACTGTGAAATAATCTCGTTTGCGAGACTTCTTTTGTCTATCAAATACTGGTCCCACTTATTTGCTTCGTTTCTTTTTCTCCCAGCGACAAACCCGAGCATCTCACCACCATTGAAGTTAAGCTTGTTTGCTTTCTTTATGAAGTCGCTTGCGGGAACGAACCACAAGTAATCCCAAACATCGCCTTGCTCCGTATCAAAATAACAAAACACAACAGCCATTGAGTAGCTGTCTTTAACCGATGCAGTTTTGACCGTGGCGGTAAAAGCCTCGTCTGGATTGTCGCCGAATCTACTCTTAATTTGTATATAAAGCGTTTTTAGAGTGCCTTTTTCTTTGACGATAAGGTCTATCCCCTCATCATCTGAAATGGGCTTATAGCACGATAGTGCCGTATCTCCGTAGAGAGTGACCAGCTCAGCGATTCGAGCTTCTGCTATATCACCTTTCTGTTTTGAAGATATGTTTTTTGAAACAGCAAACTTCTTTTTTGTTTCTATCTTTTCTGCAACCTCGATTGTTTCAACTGCCTCTATTGTTAGAGTTGGATTAAGCGCAAAAGTAGAAGGGGCTGTTTTTATGAAACGAGATTTATCCTTTTTCGCATTTGTATCAACTACCAACTGTGCATTCATTGTAAGCTCTGGTGTCTTGCCAGCCGTTTTTAGCCAGCCACGCTTAAGAGCTATATTGGTAATTTCTTTAGAATGCAGTGGTTTTCCTGCTTCTTTTAAAATCTCATAAGCTATTCCTTTAAAAGTATTCATATTTTTAAACTATCGGTTGTAATCCGAGTAAATCCCAACGATTCAGATATTTTTCTTCTGTGTCAATAAACTTTCTCATAGCGTTGTCCTTGTGAGGATTCCCGTCTCTTCGAGGTTTACTTAGCCAGTCAGCATGACCCTCTTTTGCTTGGGTAGCTACTACCTTGCTCGGAACGACAGAGAATTCTGGTGGATGTTTGTTTTCGTTTAGATTCACGAATATATAAAAAAGATTGTCAGCAAAATAGTCTTCTGCTTTTTGGTTCAAAACCCATTTTCGAGTGGAACCCTTGTTTGTCTTTACTTGTATTCCTACCGCTTTTGTCGCTTCTGAGTTAGAGCATAGGATATCCACCCCTTTTGTATTGCGGAGCGTTATAGAGGCCAACAAGCCCCTTTTTGAGAGTTCCGCGGCTACTGAGTACTCGCCTGCCACTCCAGAGAGTACCGAACTCAACTTCTCTTTTTGCTCATTATCCATATATGAATCTTAACTTAAATCTCGGGGGATTTCTCGCGAAGAGTATCCGCCACCCCATAAGCCCAAAAGCAGGCCTATTTTTTTTACTACTTTTTACAAACCGACCACCAATTTGTTCGTACCGCTAAAACGTACTTGCCTCTCTTTCCAAGCCGACCTCTAGGAAAAGAAGACCTTTGTGGGCAAGCGTCACCTCGCCCGGGCGCGGCACAGAGCCACCGCCGACAATCGCGGTAAACGAAGCCGTGTGGTGCGGGCTTCGGAACGGCGGAGATGTAATGAGCGGCTCACGAAGAAGACCGGCGATAGAGTGAATCGCTGTTACATCAAACGCATCATCAAATTCTAAATCCGGCAAAA